>ENA-UOOR01000332-UOOR01000332.1-fermentation-metagenome-genome-assembly--contig:-NODE-332-length-69828-cov-57.138320_pt1 | contig 69828 bp, 62 predicted proteins | sample MGYA00245780_ERZ724029 | MGnify/ENA primary metagenome ERZ724029 (study PRJEB28704, sample SAMN03018315) | fermentation metagenome | biome: anthropogenic terrestrial biome; feature: soil; material...
CCAGGATCAAACTCTCCATCATTAACTAAAATGATTGAACTGACAAGAGCTTCTTTGTCACTGTTTCTCTATAGCACTCTATAAACTCGTTAAAGATCATTTTTATGCCCGCTCATGCCGAGCAGGTTTTGCCAATCTCTTCAGGGGCCTTTTTTTGTCAATACATTTTTTATGCGTTCTTTGAATCAGCAGACAACGAAGATGGTTATATAGCTAAATAGCAACTTGATGCAGCCTCAATAATTTCTTTATTGGGGACCTTTCAATCGTCTTTTTGAGACCGATTCCGGCTCCCGCTTAAGCGGATACCCACGGGTCTGTGATCGGATATTTGGTTATAATACACAGATAAACCGCCCATAAATTCCTCCACTTGCAGGGCAGCACATACAGAACCTGAAGCTTCGAAATCCGAATAGAGTTCATCTGTGATCAGGATATGGTCGATGATACTGTTGTATCTGGGGTATGAAACTGTATCCGGAGTAGGATTTTGAGCAATGGGCATAGTGACGAAATAGTAGCTTTGGGGCTTATCCAAAAATGCCATAAACACATTTGTGGCCGGCGGCTCTTGAATCTGATCGTTTAGATCGCCCAATAGAATAACTCTATCATCAGGATGGTTTTGTTGTATATATCCCTCCAGCATAGTGCTGGCATCGATGCGGCGCATTTCTTCGTCCCAGGGATCATTGTAGTCCACCACGTTGTCCCCCAATGCCTTGAAATGGTTGTTAATCACAAAATACTGACTGCCGTTGAAATTCAGGTCCAAAATATAAGGTGGCCTTGGGAAGGGTCTGCTTTCGCCGGTAAAGATGGTATATTCGCTATTGACTGTGATATTTGAAGTCTTGTAGAGATATGCCAGTTTCCAGCCTCCACTGTAGTTGTAGACCAAAGCTTGATATCCGGATATCTGCTGTGCCATAGCGTAAAAGGCGGAGGCATCCATGATTTCCTGAAAGGCTATGATATCAGCCTGAATCTGTGGTATGATATGTATTAAATGGGTAATGGTATTGTTGTCCAGAGGGAATTCTTTCAGGTTCCAAGTAACGATATCCAATGTACTGTCCGTCCCAAATTCCAGTACGGGATCCGGGATTACTGGTGGAGTGAGTGACTGGTTTTTCCCGCAAGAGCTTAGGACTGTTGCTATCAGTAGCAGGATGCAGAGTAGGATTCTATTATTCATCTTTATTTTGCCTTTCACGTACAAGGATTTACTTTTTAGGGTTTGTCCAAAAGCATGGGCTATCGATATTTGTCAAGGTTATTTTTTGTTACGAGACAGTCTCTTTGTTCAGTTCATCAGCTCTCTGAAAATTGATTCACTTACGATTTAGTACATAAAGAGAAGCATCGCTTATCCGCAAAACATTCGAATGCGGATGGAGAATAAAAAGCGGGACACCTTATGGCATCCCGCGGGTAACTAATTGGGAAGATTGGATTATTTCATCAATAGCATCTTGCGGGTCTGAGTACCGTGCTCGCTTTGCAGCCGATAGAAATATATGCCACTGGACACAGAAACTCCGCTGGCGTCTGTTCCATCCCAATTGAAGCTATTAGCTCCGGCAGTGAGGGCGCCATTATGCAGGGTCTTCACCAATTGGCCCTTGGTATTATAGATTTGCAACTTGCCCAGACACGCATATTTACTGCTAAAGGCGATGGTGGTATTGGGATTGAAGGGATTGGGATAGTTGCGCAGGTCAGACAACGGAGCCATGGATACTTCATCTTCATTGGAGACATAGTTATCCGGCGCGTCAGTGGTAAAGCGAATGGCACGGCCTGCTTCCAGAATGGCAGCAGTAGCGGGATAGATGTTGCCATAGCTATAGCTGATGCCATCGTTTGAGAGGTGGTTCTCTATGCCTACCGTGCAGTAGTTTCCATTCATGGCGGGGTTATCGACAGTATGATATTGGAAGACGATATCGCCGTCTGATCCACTCTTTGGATACAGTATCAATTGGAATTTTTCCAGAGACGCATCGGGTCCGGCCTGTATGGTAGACTGATTGTAAGCCTCGTTCCATTGCACGATGAAGCGGTTGTTTGCGGAGTCATGCCAATACAGTATACGCATATCTGCAAATACATCCTGACCAAACTCATCAATACCGGTTTTCATACCCTTTAGGTCGTCCCAATAAGGAGCCAGTAAGGCTTTTGGCCCCAGGGCCGCCGTGATGAAGTGGTTATTGAAATAGCTTTCATTGGTATGAATAAATGAAGCCCAGCCGTTTGAACTGATAGTAAGACTGTCGTAATCCACCCCATAATAGCGGAAGGTAAAGGGTAGATCCACCTGTTTTACACCGTCATCCATCACCAGCCACAGATTGCCCGAGCCGCCAAGCAGAGGATCGATCTCTTCCCAGCTATATTCTGGAGCAAGAGCATAATCCACATCGCTGTTATCGTAGGCAAAATAGCCGTATTCACAGGGACCGGTGGGATCATCCGTAGAGGGGTTTCCCGCCACCATTGTGTAGAAAGACAACCATTCGTAGCCCATTTCGTCATGGAAAACGAAGGTAAGCGGGATCATGCGGCCATCCCACACACCGGGTTGGGGATTGATGCTTGCGCTAAAGCTGAATTCGGTGCCGGGCTCGATAGTGCCAAGTTCGCCGGGTTGATCTGAGATAGTCACCGCTTCGGTTCTGGAAAGTACCGTCACACTCGCGTTTTGCAATGCCACATTACCGGTATTGATAGCGTGGAAAGTAATCTCGGAGCCAGCAGATACATCCAAGGTTCCTTCGTGATTATGAACATAAAATTTTGCTCCGTCCACAATCATGCTGAAGCGATGAGATGAAGCAGGATTTGAGGTCACATGTTCCAATTTGATCACCTGACCGGGTTGCAGATTGGAAGTCGAGATCAACTGATACTGCAAAGTATGAGAAGCACCGGGTGCCAGATCGAAGCTTTCGGGATTGAGGGGAGTAATCTCCAGGGCTTCGCTCTCTGTCAGGTTTGCAGTCACCCCATTATAAGCGGTTGAACCATAGTTCTTCAGGCTAATCTCAATCGTCTTCGTGCCATAGGGAGTGATCCCGGCATCGATGCCCGTGTTTGCCGTCACTCCGATACCGGTTTCATCATTGGTGGTAAGGGTGCGCACCAGGGGAACCCAGTTTGGCTTGGAGACAGTGAGGTTGAGTTCGCCTTCTTCCTCTGGATTTATGTTTAGAATGGCGGAGCCATCGATGACCTGAGTATAGCTGAAGTTTTCGCCATCTTTGGTTCCGGAAACCATGGCACCTTCCAGATGGGGAGCGTTGATGGTGATGTGTGATGCCGATTGGGAATAGTTTAGCCCACCTTCGATGATTTCTTCGCCCATCACGTCGGGGATAAGGCTCCACATATTCATAGAAGGATCGGATAAAACGTTGTAGACATGGAAGTAGAAGGGCACATACTGTCCGGGTTCAATATCGCCGGGGAAGTTCTTATAGAGCTCTATCTTACCCATCAGCACAGAACTGGCGAAACCGCGTACGCCATCATCCATAATGGATTTGTATGCCCCGCTGGCAATTGTATTGTTCAGTCTGGTGCGAGTATGCAGATCGGAAGGGCCCACAAAGGCAACGCAGCCGTTGATATTTGCGGTAGTCCCCATGCGCATCCATTTTTCGCCGAATGACGGGGTCACGCTGTTGGCAAAGTCGCCTGTATTACAAACTATAGAATATACTATAGGCATTCTGGGACCGCTGTTCACATCGTCCAGATCGGACATATGGAAACTGGGATAGTGCCAGCCGTTTGCATCTCCCCAGCCGCGATAACTGATGATTTGCACACCCTGATTGATGGATTGTTTGATGGCATTTGTGCCGGGGTAACTGGGCGGAAAGTACACAGAATCTACCTGCGTGTAGCCATAATCCAACCAGCGCTCGCTAAGCCAGCGACTCATCCAGACCGGAGTTGTGGGGCGTAAAGTCCCTTCCGCGTAGTTTCCGGCCACCGCCAGTGCTCTGGTCATCCACGAAGTATCTGACATATAGGGGGACTGTTCGTATTTGATGGTCTTATTTGCCATCACAATCAGTTCCACCGGCTCCACGAAGGAAAATCTTCCCACCAGCATCTCGGGGAAATAGTCCTCTCCATCGAGGATAGCGTAAAATTGGTCGTCAGCATCATTTTCATTATATTCCGGGGATGGATAGAAGTTTGTAGGGATAGCATAATTGCCAACCGTATCCCCCAGCAACAGCAGATAGTCCGGTCTATGTTCCAGATAATGCGCGCGGATGGATTCCCGAATCTCGTGTGCGGAAGAACCCGCGTCGGCTTTGTCTATCACGTGGACATCCATGCCCAGCGAGCGTTTCCAATAGATGAAGGGTGCTTGGTAACTTGTTAAACTCGCATGGCTGATGATCAACATCGAGGGACGAGCCACCGGTAAAGTGTACAGATATGATGTATTCCAGTTGTCTGCAAGGGATTTATATGCCTCCACAAAAGCCGGAGATACACTTTGAGGGATGTCCAGCTGACCCAGTCCCCGCACACTGAGATCCAGATTATCCAAAGTATATATTTCGTTCTCCGTCTCCCGCTGAGTATGGATTCTGAGCGTTACACCGTGCATTTCTCTAAAAGTGAAGGGCTCTGTGATCTCCGCCACATCCGTGAAATTCTCGCCGCTGCTTCTCTGATATTCACCCTGTTTACTAAAGACTTTCCAGCTCATGCCATTCACCTGCAATTCTACATTCCGGTATGGAAAAGCAAGAGTTCTGCTGATGGTTGGCGTATCAGGAAATTCGGCATCTTCCGGTGCACTGCTTTCCATGGCAAGCATGGGTATCTCTCTCAGGGATTCAAAGCGGGCATCTATCTGCCCTGCTGATTCCTGGAAAATCTCCAGTGCGGCGGCGTTTAGCAGGCCAACGCACATTATTGTTGATATTAGTATTATTATTTTTCTCATGGGTCCTCCCAATTAGTTGTACAAACATAGATGCAAGAAATGTTCCGAAACAAAGCAGAGCTCTTACAATGTGATTCGCGGATGTTGGTTCAGGCTTTTGTGTTATTGGATGATAGTGGGTTCAATTGATAAAGAACCAGCGCAAACCCGCATGGATGGAAAAGGGAATGGGATACAAACCATAGAGCGATGTACTGAGCATATTGCGGAAGCTGACATTGAAATCGAAGAGCTTGCTCACGCGTACTGCCGCCCACGCGTCCATCAGGGTAGAAGCCTCGATCAACACCGGGTTTTGCGCGTTTGCCAGATAGTAATCTGAATGGCCATAGAGATTCATCCCTGCTTCCAACAGGTTGTCGTGATCAAGATTCCAGCTAAGGCTTTGGGAACTGAAAAAGCTGTACTCCGGTGCTGAAACCAAGTATTTATCGTATGCTTGGTAGTTCCATTGGGAGTCAATATTAAAGCGAAAGTCTCCCAAATCCACATGATAGCCTGCGGCTAGACGGAGTATATCGCTGCTTGCCTTGTAGTGTGATGTTGGCATATACTGCTCTTGCTTCTTTGTGCCATAAGCTGCCCAAAGCTTTATGCCCCAGCGTTCCAAACCGGCGTAAACCGCGCTTTCTTCCGGGCTGTAAAGGTCCAGGGCATCCATCATGCCATCGCCCAGGGGAGAACTGATTGCGGTTGTGGCAGTGTAATCTCCAATACTGCGGCGGGTATACAGTCCCAAGTTAAAGCCGGAAAAGCGTTTACCCAGTTTTCCATAAAGGCGCAGCTTTTCCCAATCCAAGAGATCCAGATCCAGCTCCAATTCGGCAAAATGGGGGTTAAGGATACGAAGGCTGCTTTTATGCTCATAATCTTCTTGATTCATCTGAGGAGCGGGCAGATAGTTTCTCCGGACATCCCGATATTCATGCCGCAGGTCCCATACTATATCCCACAGTTTCAAGCTTCTATCCAGCGCGATCTGCCAGGCGTCACTTTTCTGAGCCAGAGCATAGTTGATGGCGCTTGAGCGGTCGCGTATGTCGGCAATGCTAAGATTCACCAAAGGGTTATCGAATCTTCCGATGAAGCGTTTATGCTGGTTTTTTACTCGATAGTTGCCCAGATACCAATAGGCGGGATCCAACTCGTAGGAACCCCCATTCTTGGAATACGCGGAGTAATCCACAGACCAGAACAGATCCTTGTAACGATAGCTGAGTAGCTGATGGGATGCGTTTCCGCTGTTGGGGGCATCTACCCAGTAGCCGTTGAAAAGAGAATAATCGAAGCTGAGGCTAAGCCCTTGCAGCCCCAAAAGATTACCTTTGGAAAAGGAGCCCAGTGCATAGCGACTGTCATAATCTCCCAGCGATCCCTCCAAACGGGACAGGCTGACGGGATAATCGTAGAGCACTGGTTCTGCATTCATTTCCATAGCACCCTGGGAAAGATCGTGAAATTGACTGAGTTGCCCCTGATAGAACCATGTGGAATGCAGAGTGCGCGGCAGTTCAAAGCCTCCGACTTTCAAGAAGATAGGATCGGTCTGCAAACCGATCATATTGAATGACGACCGATAGGCACCGGAAAGATTGGGATAGTCAAAGATCCTGAGGTGTCGGGGATTTGCAAAGCTAATTCGGTGGCGTTCTTCGATGATATCCATCACATCACTTTTGGACACTCCCGCCAATATCGCCTGTTCATCTATCGTCCTGGGGGCATAGTCTTTCAATAAATCCTCGAGCTCAGAGGAAGCATTGCTCTGCTGAATTTGCCCCAAAGTATCCGGATCCGGCACGACGCCCAGGCTATCGACTTGCTCTGTGTTCACCGGCCCCAAACTGTCTGTTTGAGCATTCACCGGCCCCGTACTGTCAGCTTCTTGAGCCGGCAGCAAGACAAAGGCTGACATCAGAGCCATCAGAGCCAGGAGTTTTCGCGATACCACAGGTATGTTTCCTCGATTAATCCAGGTAATTCGGCCGGGGGATTCCAGCCCAAAAGGCGCATGGCTTTTTCCGGATCCGCGACCCAGCCTTCAGCAGTTATCTCGCGGTACTTTTCCAAATTCATGGCACCGGCCTCGCTTCTCAACCTACCCAGCAAGTCCATCATGCCAAAAGCAGTTTTTGCCATAAAAGGCGCTACAACAATCTTGCGCACGGATTTTCCCGCACTGGCAGCGATACATGAGACAATCTCGCTTTGGGTGTAAACCTGATTATCGGTGGCAAAAATAATCTCGTTCTTCAGTTTCGGATTGCCGATGAGATGAAGCAGAAAATCTGCCAATTGGCGAACGTGAATCATATTCAGGTGTCGCTCCTGCCTGCCGATTTGTAGCTGAAATCCGAGCTGACACAGCTTGAACAAACTTAAAAAATCACGGTCTCCGGGGCCATACACAGAGCAAGGTCGCACGATGTTCCAGGTTTTCTTGCATTGTTTCTGAATCAGGCTTTCCGCCATAACTTTGCTTTTTCCATATACACTGATGGGAGCGGGAGGCTCGGCTTCGCGCTTGGCATGCGCTTTCGATGAAGGTCCTGAGGCAGATTGGGAACTGATATAGATAAGGCGAATGGGATGCTTTTGCGCGTTGATGGCTTGAACTATTTTGTGGGTGAGTCCTAAGTTTACAGCCAGCATTTCTTCCGGTTTTATGCTTTTTGTTTTACCCGCGTTGTGGACCAATATGTCGACATCGGACAAAGCTGCCGTCAGAGATGCAGGATCTGAATAATCCACCACTCGAGTGATAACACCATTGGCATGGAAGGCTTTACGTACGATGGCTACAGGTTTAAAACCTTTTTGATGGAAACGCGTAAGCATGGAGCTCCCCACAAAACCGTTTGCGCCGGTAATAGCTATTTTCATCGATCCCCTGTTTTAGAAAGAAGTGGTGGGCGTTGAGGGACTTGAACCCCCGACATCTTGCTTGTAAGGCAAGCGCTCTCCCAGCTGAGCTAAACGCCCACTGCTATCGGTGTAAGCGCTGGTCGGGGTGAGAGGATTCGAACCTCCGACACCTGGTTCCCAAAACCAGTGCGCTAACCGGGCTGCGCTACACCCCGCAGCAGTTCATTCACAAAAATAACGTGCCGCTTTTCTGTCAATCCTTTTTTTATCAAGGATGACATGGGCTCGGGGTTAAGTTCCATCTCCCCAATAAGTTCCCTGGTTGAGATCATATAATGCACCGTCAGCTACCATCCAAGATATGGGCAGAATATATCACACTGTAGCAGAGAGTTGTGTTTGTCCCCAAGACTCATCAAGGCAGAAGAGCCTCACGCAAAGGAGACAGTTATACAAGTGCCAAATAGGATCAACGACAGGGTCGGAGGAGCCTGAAGGGGGTATCAGCTCAAACATTTGCAAACGAAAAAGCCCCTCTACCACAAGGTATAGGGGCCATTTATGCACATTGCTTTTTTATACGGAGATTACTTCCACCACTTCAGGAATTTCTTCCTTCACGATGCGTTCAATACCGGCTTTAAGAGTGAGAGTTGCCATCGGGCAACCGTTACAGGCGCCTTTGAGGCGTACTTCCACCACATTATCTTCGCGGATATTGATCAGCTCCACGTCGCCACCATCGGCTTGGATGGAAGGGCGAACTTTATCCAATACGGCTTCGAGTTTGTCTCTGTCGATCATTGAGTCCTTCTTTATCTTGCTTGATTCAGAGTATAGACTTTACCTGTGGGAGCGATGAAATCGGCTTTGTCTTCGTCAATGGAGGCGATCTTTACCAAGCCGTTGTCGCTGTGGTAATACCAGCTCTTTTGGAGAGGTCTGTAGCTGAGTTCGATTTCATTCTCAGGATTGTCCATATCTTCTACTATTACTTCATTTTGCCGGATGGTTATTTTGAGGTTCTTACCATCTTCACTGGCGTATTTTATAACTTCATCCATGGGACCCATAGCGATGGGATTGCTCCCGGTCCAGAATTCGATGGTATTGAAAAGAACTACATCCGCAAAAGCAGCGACATTATAAACTGGGACGATATTGAGGACCCAGAACATTACCTGGTTTACCCATTTGTCACCAAAACTTTCATTGAATTCATACACTTTACGGGTTGCAGCAAAGTTTCCAAAGCAACCTGCCACTCCAACGGTGAGGATGATGGCAACTAATGCCATGCTGACGAGCTTAACGATTCTGTTCATTACAGATCTCCTTTTTCTTTAGGTTTTGCGTGCTAAGATAATAGAAAGCAGGGATTACAATGAGGGTGAGCAAGGTGGATACAAGCAAACCACCGATGGATACAATACCCATGGACATACGGAATTCACGTCCCGCACTACCAACACCCATTGCCATGGGCAACATGCCGATAACAATGGATAGAGTACTCATAATAATCGGTTTCAGCTTCATCTTTCCTGCTTCCAAAAGTGCATCGTGAGAACACATGCCTTCTTTTCGTTTCACGTTTACATAGTCTAATATTAATATAGCGTTATTTACAACTATGCCAACCAACATTATTATCGCCAACATGGAAAAGATGTTCAAACCAACCCCTGAGAAGAACAGAGACAGGATCACGCCGATGATGCCCAAAGGTATTGTAGCCAATATGATAAGCGGCTGAGTGAAGCTCTCCAGAATTGCTGCCAGCAGCATGTAGGTTAGCAGAACAGCGATCGCGAAAGTTCTAATCATATCTGCCATGGTTTCATTCAGCATTTCAGCGTCTTGTCCCCATTTGATGCGATAACCGCTTGGTAACTCCAGATTATCCAGGCGTTTGGTGATCTCGGCATTCAATTGACCGGTGGAATATCCCTTAGCTGCGTTGCCGGTGATTTCTATGGATTTATATCGATCCACGTGAATCAGTTGATACACACCCGCGGCAAAATCCACATCCACCAGCTGCGAAAGCAGGTAACTCTGCCCATTTACGACCACGCTCATGTTCATGATCTTGTCCGGATGATTCACATCTTCGTCCGGCATGGTAAGTTTGATGTCATACTGGTTTCCACCTTCGCGATAGTATGTGTTCACCATGCCTTCGATGCCGGTTCTCAGCCCGACAGCGAGGTCGTATACAGTTGCGCCTATTTCAGCTAACTTTTCGCGTTTGGGGTATAGAGTAAGCTCTGTGGAGCCGGGACGGGAACTGCTATCCACATTCAGAAGACCGGGGACGTCCCTAATCTTGTCCATAATGTCGTATTTGAGTTGTTCCAGAACTTCCTGATCCTGCCCCTGTATGTAGAAACTGATTCCGGAGCCACCCATGCCCATGTTGCTTTGGTCGCTTACTTTGATGATTGCATTGGGAATGTCTGCCAAATCCTGGATTATCACACCCACCATGTCCAGTGTAGTCAGAGAGCGTTCATCTGCATCCACGAGTTTGATATCTGTGCTTGCCACGTTGCTGGCAGTATTGATGAAGCCTTGAGAACCGATGTTGCTGACCACGTGTTCCACTTCTTTGTGTTTGGAGGCGCGTTCGTTCACCACTTCTACTACTTTTGCCGTTTCATCTAGGCTAACACCTTCAGGTAGTTCTATATTCACGCTAACATTGCCCTGGTCCATGGCAGGCATCAATTCAAAGCCCAAACCGGGGACCAGCAGGAAGCTGGCAAAAAGCATCAGAATAGATATCACCAAGATACCAATGCTGGTACCCTTGTTGCGCAAAACAAAACGCATGAAACATATATATAGGTTTGAGAACTTGTCGAAGAAGCGGTCGAATCTCAAGCCGAATTTATTGGTTTTGGCTTTGTCCGGAATGATGATGGACGCCAACATCGGAGTGATAGTGAAGGATGAAATAAGTGAGAATATGGTGGCGAAAGTAACGGTAAGAGCGAACTCTTTCAAGAAACCGCCCACCATAGATTTCATGCTTGCCATGGGTAAAAACACCACGATGTTGGTTAGCGTGGATGCCAAAACTGCGATGGTGATCTCTGCCGTTCCCTTATATGCGGCTTCCTTGCGCCCGTTACCCATTTCTTTGTGACGGAAGATGTTTTCGATAACCACCACCGAGTTTGTAACCAATATCCCCACTGCAGTAGAAAAGCCGGTGAGTGTGAGCATATTCAGGGTGAAGCCGGCAGCTTGCAAGAATATGAAGGTAGAGATGATCGATATGGGCATAGACAGTGCCACGATGAGCGTGGAACGCAGATCGTGCAAGAAGAGCAAGAGGATGAGGCCGGTGAGCAAAATCCCCAACCAGATGGTGTTTAAGGTATCATCAACTGTGGAGCGGGTAAATTCGCTGTCGTCTCGGATCACGTTCAGTTGTGTGTTGGGGGGTAATTCACTTTGCAAGGCTGGTAATTCATTACGCACCTGCTCCGCAATGTTCACCACGTTTCCATCGGAGCTCTTGGTGATGGACAAACGAACGATGTTGTTATCTGCCACTTGGTTTTTTACGTTGAAATATGTGGCCTTTTGGGTTACTTTCTCTTGTCCGTCAATCACATTGGCCAGACTGCCCAATTTCTTGGGTCCGCTCATGGTGGGAATGTCCAGGTTTTCTATCTCTTGCACGCTGGAAAATTCTCCCTTCAAGCGCACGGAATACTGCTGATTACCGCTGATGAAAGTGCCGGCCGGCATGTCCATATTGTGAGCGGCAAGGATTTGATTCAGCATGGTTGGGGATATGCTGTTTTGAAAAACTACCCGGTTCGGAATCTCCACTCCGATCTCACGTTTGGCGCCGCCACTGATGCTAACCTGGGCTACTCCCTCAATCTGAGAAAGCCTCTCTTTCAACTTCCCATCTGCCAATTCGTACATTTCACGGCTGTCCATGTCGCCGGATAGGACCAAGTCCATAAACGGAAACGAGCTGAAATCGAACTTCTGTACCGAGGGTCGATCCACTCCATCCGGGAGATCGCGCAATACGCCGTCAACTTTGTCTTTTACTTCGGAGCTTCCTACATTGATATCCTTGCCTTGCTCAAAGGCAACCAGGATAATCGAAACGTTTTCCAGTGAATAGCTTTGAATGAAGTCAAGCTGAGGCACAGTGGCCGCCGCTTCCTCCAGCTTTGCGGTAACCTGGGTTTCTACTTCGCGAGGTCCAGCGCCGGAATATACCGTCATGATGGATACATAGGGCAGTTCCACATCCGGCATCAGATTGAGCGGCATCTCCATGTATGCCATTGCGCCAAACACCACAAAGACCAGTATGGCCATGGTTACCAGAACCGGCCGGTCTATGGATATTTTTGCTAAAAACATATTAGTTTCCTTCTATTATGCGAATCTTCGCGCCTTCAGAGAGAGATTTGATACCCTCGATAATCAGCATATCACCTGCTTGCAGACCTTCGCTGATCTCATAACGCAATTGATCCGTGACACCGGTGGTGACCGGGACTTTGGTGGCCTTGTCTTCACGAGCGAGCCAAACAAAATCATCTCCGTTCTCTCTCACCAGATTGTTGCGGTCCACGATAAACACATTCGGTTTGGATAAGGTTTGAATACCGATCTCAGCAGTTACGCCAAAACCAAGCGCGGGTCGATAGCCGGGAAACTGGGCTTCCACGCGAAAGGCCTTGGAAAAAGGATCCAGCGCCATGGCGATCTCGGAGATGCGTCCGGTGATAACGATGTCGTTCCAAGTGGCTTTCACAGTTCCGCCTTTCTTTATCCGGCTGATCTCATTCTCCGGTACCATAATGGTAGCTTTATAGCCATTGGTCGAGCTTACGGTGAAAAGATCCGTTCCGGGGAACACCTTTTCGGATACATTAACCATGATGTCTGTGATAACCCCGCCAATCGGAGCTTTCACAAAGACCATCTGTTCACTGGATTCCAGATTCGCTTTGGCTACTTCCCATTGTGTTCTCACGTTTTCATAATCCTGCACAGAGATAGCGCCCTGTTCGTGCAATCTCTGCATCCGGTCGTGAGTAGTGTTTATGCTGTTGAAAGCTGTTCTGGCCTGCTCATACTGCGCGGAGGGGCTGTTTACGGGGAAGGTAACGATCACATCACCCTTTTCCACTCTGTCTCCCACCTTGGCCTTGATGCCGGTAACCACATCGCCCAACATCGCTTGAACGGTAGATTCCTGCATGCCTTGAAGGCTGGCGTTGTATATCAATTGCTGCACAAATGTATCACTCTCGATCTGTGATACACGAACCGGAATGCCCAGCTCTTCGTGAAGTTGTTCCATGCTCTTGGCGTCTTGCTCTTTCTTGCCGCATGCGCTCAGAAGCATAATCAGGCTCATGGCGACGATTAAATATGTAGTTCTCTTTTTCATTGTTTACTCCGCTGCTAATTTGTAACCTAGTGATTTTGTGAATTCCCGTTCCGCACTGATCACGTCGTATACGGCATTGAGATATTGCAAGCGAATGGAAGCGAGAGTGGTTTGAGCATCAAACACTTCCAATTGGATCCCCATCTGGTTGTCAAACCGAAGTTGAGCCAGTTCCAAGCTCCTTTCCGCCATCGCGATATTCTGTTCTTGTACTTCATAATTCTGTAATGCACTCTGTAGTCTCTGATGATTCTGCTTGATCTGAAGATTGATAAGCTCTTTGGTATCCTGTTGTTGCAGCTTGGCAATCGCGAGATCATGCCTGGCGTAGCTGGCCTTACTGCGATTGGAAAGCCCGGTAAAGATGGGCAAGCTAAAGCCTATTCCCACGGAATACTGGGTACCAAAATCATCAGCTTCTATGCGGTATTCATCTGCTGCCGAGTATAGAGCCGCACTGGCTGTGAGAGCAACATTGGGCAGAAAGTTGCTGCGTTCCGCGTTGTATTGCAGCTGTTTTACCTCTGTGGCAATATCCAGCAGCTCCAGCTCAGTCCTGTTCTTTTCGGCAATCTCTTGTGCTTCGGCAAGACTCAATTCCGGTATCTGCGGCAACACAAATTCACCTTCCGGGATCAGGTTGGGATCGTCCGAGCCCAGTTGTTTACGGAAAGCTGCCAGAGCAAGGCTATAATTGTTTTGCGCTTGCAAGAGCCCCGGCTCCAGCTTGGCCACCTCAAGGCGAGCACTCAAAAGGTCAAATTCTGATACCTGACCTTCTGTGCCAAAAAGCTCAACCCGGGCCAGGTGACGGCGAGCTGTATCCAGCGCTTCTTCTTGAATCTGCACTACTTTCTGCGCCAGAATGGTCTGATAGAACATATTGGTGGTTTCCAGCAGCAGATCCTGCTCCTTCACGCTGTAATTCAAGCGTTGAATACTGCGATAGCGATCCACCGCTTTGATTCCGTTGATGAGCTTGCCGCCCAAAAACAGCACTTGATCCATCTTTAACTGCATGGCCAGAGAGCCTTCCTCTTGCGGAGAGGAGGGGATCATTCCGCCCACAATGCCGTCCAGAGCACCGGCGATCAATTTGTCTGTGTCTGTAGCCTCGTCTTCATCCAGCATATCAGTAACGCTTGGAATCACACCGCCGGCGCTATCCGGCAGATATGTTTTGGAAAGCGAGTAGGAACCTTGCAGATTGAGCTGAGGCAGCAAACTGCCCCGTACATCTCTGTACTGTTCGTCAGCTTTGTCTATTTCCCGCGCTGCCATCAACAGGCTTTTGTTGTTCTGCCTGGCCATATTAATGCTCTCTTCCAGAGAAATGGCCGATAGCGCCATACAGCAGCTTGCGCTTAGGATCAAAGTTATCCATCTCTTCATATTTAACCTCTTTTCAAAATTCCATTCAATATCAATTGCATTATTGTCTCGTGATCACGTTCGATACGACGCAAAAGACCTTCAAAATCCACCACCATTATCGACTGATTACCCAGTAGAAACCAGTCGTTCAGCACTTCGCAAAGACGTTCTGCCAAGATATTATCTGACACCATTCCTTCATCGATTCCTTCCCTGATGATTCCGGTAAGAACCTGCAGCATTCTTTCTTTATTCATTTGGCGGTATCTTGTAAAATGCTCATCGTAATTGAATGGAATGCTTTTTAAACCATCCAACCATATCGGCATTTCATTGCACGCATACTTCACGGGTTCCTGCATGAAAAACCTGAGCCTGTTTTCGAAGCCTTTGATCTCACTCAAGCGTCGAATCATTTCTTCCATAAAGCTCTGTGCCTGTTCAGATACCACTGTGATGAAAAGCTCTTCTTTGCTGGGAAAGTAATAGTAGATCGTCCCCTTCGCGATTCTTGCCTCCGCGGCAATCTCGTCCAAAGATGTCTTTGTATAGCCATAACGTGAAAAAATCCTCGCGGCTATATCGAGGATCATCTGTCTCTTATCCTTAGCTTGGTTCATATCAATTCTTTGTTTTCTTACTCCTGCTTATAATCAAAACTTGTGTGTGCTTCAGTATTACTCTTTCGGATGCACAATTAGATGTATCTTGGTCGTATCTGCATATTTGGATAGTAGATACACAAATAAACTCTGTTTATGGGCGTCAGGATGGAAAACTTGGAATATTTGTCAACAAGAATCTGACTATCTGAGAATAATAGTCAGTTATCCACCACCACTCCACACTGGTAAACGGGACCGCATTGCTACGCAAATAGCCTTATCTTGTCAGCTTTTCGCAGCCCTCCATAAAGGATGCTTATGCTATTTTACTACGATGAACTTCCGGGTGCCAAAGCCTTGCACTTTCAGAAAATACAGGCCGGCCGGCAGCTGGGACAGATCCAGTATTTGCTCGCTTTTTCCGCTCTGAAAACGCAGATCCTTTAGCTTTTGGCCACGCAGATTGTAAACTGCCGCCCCTGAGGCTGCAGGCAGCGATGAACTGATCTTTAGAGCAGATGTGGCAGGATTTGGGAAGATGCGCACAGATAAGGCAGGACTTTGGATATCATCCTCATTGGAGGAAGGATTGGCTATGTTTTCTTCTACATATTCCTCTCCATCGGAAAACACAATGCTAATCGATTCCCAGTTCACAGGCAGGCTGAGGTTGCTGATACCATACAGAGCGGATACACCGAAATCCACATAGTCCGGATTTTGCAAATCAAGTTGATGTTGCTGAGTGCCATCGATGCTCAGATAAGCTTGATGAGGCACATTCGCATCCCCATCGGTGTAGGTTAGTTGGAGATTGTTTAGCTCCATAGCTTCGAGGTTCAGGTCATAGCTGATATCACTGATTACCGGGCTGAAATTGTTTTCACCGCTCACATATTGGGCTTTCAGCAACAGAAAACCGGGAATAGTGTAATCTCCTTCCTGGATACCGGTATTCATACTCAACTGGGCCGTAGCGGTGGCCGAGGCAAAGAGCGGATAATCCGGCAACAGCCAATCTCCCACGTCCGCGTCTGAATACAGATCATCCAGTGCGCAGGAAAGAAAGAGCCACTCTCCCAAAACCTGGTACTCGATATCTCCCAGACGCTGCAATCCTTCCAGGCTCGTACCTGTAATTTTGTACAGGCCGGGGCTCAGAAGCATGCCCAAATTAACGGTATATATCAGCCCGTAGGCCACCGGTGTATTCTCAAAATCCACCAACGGATTAGCCAGAATGGACATATAGGCATTGAAGTTGAGGCCGGAATTGACCGGATACAATCCCGTAGCATTGCGGATGGCAAAGTAGATACGTTCATCGTCGAAAGACACTCTGCTTTCCAGGAGGTCCAGATTTACATCTTCGATAGCCTGATCGGCCTGAGGATCTGTTTGATATGGAGTGTAGGCAGCAAAAGCAGGCTCGGAAAGATTGTATATCGGGTTCAACAGCCCGAGGATACCGGTTTTGAATCCCAGATAAGCAGGCTCGGCAAGACTCCCTTGTTTCCATCCATCCACCCAGGGCAGCAGCTCAGTCTCCACAACTCCGCCTGTTTCCAGATAGTAATAGCTTCCCTCTCCACTACTGGAGACAGCAAAGCTATATGGCGCGTCCAGATCAAAGCTGAAGATTCGCTCCAAATCCAGATAGCCCATCAATAAGGCTGATTGCACCAACAGTAAAGCAATTATACACGTTTTACGCATAGTTTCTCCTTTGAAACCAGCAGTATTGATTCACATCTGTGCCAGGGCAGTTTTTATGCGGCGGTGAATCTCATCTGCCAGCGCCCGTTTCTCTTTATAAATGGGGTCCATTGGCGTAACCGGTTCCAGCACCTTCAGTTTGAGCTCTGCCGGTTGAATCCGCTTATTAATCTCATGCACCCGCCACGTACCCTTAATAGCCAGCGGAACGATCGTGGCCTGAGCCATAGCCGGTAGTTTAAAACTTCCCAGATGGAATTCTGCCATCTCATCTTTACGGCTTCTGGTTCCCTCCGGGAATATCACCATAGGATGCCCTGCCCGGATTACTTCCGCACTCTGTTGAAAGGTTTCAATGGCCTTCCTGGGGGACGAGCGGTCGATAAAGACGCAGGGGATTTCTTTCATCCACCAGGACAGCACAGGAATCTTGAAGAGTTCTTGCTTGGCAATGAAGCCCGCGGGTCTGCCGATGAAGCCCAAAACCAGAGGGATGTCAAACATGCCTTGATGGTTTGAGATAAAACAGATATTCTCGCTGTCAGGAAGATTTTCCAAGCCTGAAACATCCACTTTTGAACCGGTACTGAGCACGGTGGTTCTACCCCAAAAGCGGACAAAGAAATTCACTACTTTTCGATAGGCAGCTTTGGGAAGCAGTAACTTGCAGATAATCAAAAGAATATATGCCAGCAGGCATAGAAACATGAAGAAGATAAACCAGATTTTCCAGAGGGCAGATCTCACCAATACTCCCTTAATAACTCAATGTCACCCATTCATCATAGAGGTCTTTCAGAGAAGTGATCCATCCTCCCTTGCGCAGAGCGTAGCGGATGGTCTTCCAATACAGGCTTCCCCAACCCGGGTAGTCCACCGGATCGAAAGTGGTATTGTGCCACAGCAGTGACAGGTGAGATTGATACAAACCCGCCACATTGATCAAACGGCGAAGCGCCAGCTTTGCCCCATTTCTGCCCATATCCATCGCGCGAGTTGAATACAGGCTGGTGTCCATCACGATCAGAGGTATTTCCAACACCCGGAAGGGACGGTTTTCAGCGATATTGAAGGGATAGAAGGGAAATGAAATACCCGCTCTGAAGCCGATGTTTTCCCAATAACCCAAGGTGCTGTCGTACTTTATTCCTTCTGTTTCCAGATTGCTAAAACTCTTTTGATAATCAAAGTGCAGATAGTGGGTTCGGAAGCCTTCTACCACAAAGCCCAGTTCCCGCAAGTTAGCCAATTCTGCCCTCAACACTTCCAGATCGTAAGCGGATTCGGGAGAGCCGTGCAGACCTACATCCTGCTGGCCCAGCAGATCGATGATCTCTTCACGAAACGCCATATCCGAGATATAGTTCTGCCGGGGATCTTCGAAGGAAGAGGAGCCCATCAGAAACCAGGTTGATTTCACTTTCAAATCTTGCTCTTTTTGCAATATCTTATGCAGCAATCTGTAGTGATTGTACAGGTACTTTTTGTGCAGATGATGTCCCGCAAGCTTATAAAGCGCATTCAAAGGCCGTTTATACAGTGTATATAGGTTGTATTTTGCGGTCTTCCGGATGCTGGAGTCGTCCCAAAACCGCCAATAATCGATGTCGTGAGACAGACTCATGGCAAAGCGTTTTGTTTCTTGCCAGGTGGTGTCTCGCACAAACTCCGGCAAGGTCTGTTGCATGGCATAAGTGAGAGCCTGGCAATACACATCTACAACCGGCACCTCACTGAAATCCCAGCGATATTGCAGGCTTTCCTTGAAATCCACTCTTCCTCTGGGCAGCCCCATATTGCTAAGAATGTATTCGTGCCAGCAAGTAAGGAAATAAAAGCCTCCCGCCACGATATCCTTGCGCAAAATGCAGCTTTCCGTGGAAAATGAGAAGATCGGCCCACCCAGTGAAAACAGAAAGGGCAGATGATGGTTTTTGAAACTGCAGAAATTTACCTTCTCCAGGGGATAGAGCTCGCGCTTTTCAAAGAAATCCGCTGTTTCGTTTTCGAACTGGATCCGCACTGGATAATCTCGCGACGGGCCGGGTCCATAATATATATGCGCTGCTTCGAAATGCGCGCCATAGATGAATTTCGGATTTAGGCGCAGAATGTAGCAGAAGGTGCGAAACACAAACTCTGCCTTGGGGATATAGCTTTCCGGCAAGTTCAGCAGAATGTTTATGTTTGGATAGCGCTCCATCTTTCTACTTTTCTTTGGCAGGCATTACTACTTTTTCCAATACTTGAGATACATCCGTCACAAAGGTGATATCCATGCCGCTGAGGATCTCAGCGGAGAATTCGGCGATGCTTTCGCGGTTTTCTTCAGGAACGATCAGTTTGTGAATTCCGGCGCGTTTTGCTGCCAGCATTTTTTCTTTCAAGCCACCGATGGGCAAGACCTTGCCTTGCAGGGTCAGTTCTCCGGTCATGGCTATATCGTGTCTCACCTTGCGTTGCATAAAAAGCGATGCCAGCGCGGTGGTAAGTGTGATTCCTGCGGAAGGGCCATCTTTGGGCACCGCTCCGGCGGGAAAATGGATGTGCATATCGAAGGTGCTAAAGTCCTTGGGATTGATCTTGTATTGCTGATAGTGAGCCTTTAGATAGCTGATGGCGATGCGGGCAGATTCCTTCATCACTTCGCCCAAAAGTCCGGTAAGGATTACCCCCCCCTTTCCGGGCATCCGGCTAGCTTCGCAAAAGAGGATTTCTCCCCCATAACTGGTCCATGCCAAGCCTGTCGCCACACCGATTTCGGACTTGCGATTGGCCAATTCCAAGCTATATTTGCGGGGTCCCAGATATGTTTTAATGTTACTCGCCTTCAAGCTCCAGGGACCTTGCGCTCCTGCAGCGGCTTCGCGGGCGATCTTTCGGAGGATGGAGCCGATCCTGCGTTGCAGATTGCGCACGCCTGCTTCTCTCACGTAGTACCTAATCAATTCTTGCAAAGCGCTTTTGTGAAAGCTGATCTTTCTGTCTGCCAAACCGTTGTCATCCTTTTCCCGCGGGATCAGGTAGGCTTTGGCTATGGCTATCTTGTCGTGCTCCAGATAGCTGCTAAACTCGATAATTTCCATGCGGTCTCGCAAAGGCGCAGGAATTGTGTCCAGCGAATTCGCGGTGGTGATAAACATCACTTCCGATAGATCGAAGGGCAGGTTTAAATAGTTGTCCACAAAGCTGTTGTTTTGCTCGGGATCCAGCACTTCCAGCAAAGCGGAGGCGGGATCACCTCTAAAATCGCGCCCCAATTTGTCGATCTCATCCAGCATAAATACCGGATTTGCCGTACCTTGGCGCTTGATCTCGGTGATAATCTTGCCCGGCATAGCGCCAATGTAGGTGCGGCGATGACCGCGGATTTCAGCTTCATCGTGAATTCCGCCCAGCGACATCCGGATAAACTTGCGGTTCAAGGCTCTGGCAACCGATTTGCCGATTGAGGTCTTCCCCGTTCCGGGAGGGCCCACAAAGCAAAGAATCGGCCCCTTTAACTGCCCCTTGAGCTTCTTCACTGCGATGTATTCCAAGATGCGTTCCTTGGGCTTTTCCAAACCATAATGATCCTTTGTAAGCACGCGCTCGATCTTCGTCATATCCAGTCTGTCCTTACTATACTTTGTCCAGGGAATGTTTACTATCCAATCCAGATAATTCCGGATTACTCCATATTCGCTGGAGGCAGGCTGCATCACAGACAGTCGTTCCAATTCATCATTTGCCACTTCCTGCACATATTCTGGAAGCTTGTTCTTTTTGATGAGATCCTGCCATTTCTGGATTTCTTTGCTCACTTCGTCGGTTTCGCCCAGTTCACGGCGTATGGCATCTATCTGTTCGCGCAGATAATAGCGCCGTTGATCTTCATTCATCTCCAGCTGAATATTGTTCCGGATATGATTCTCCATGCGCATTTGCCGGATGAGCTCTGCCAAACAGTTATTGAGGTATTTAAAACGCTGTTTTAGATCCACCAGTTCCAGAAGTCTTTGTCGATCCGAGACCTGCAGTTCTATGTTTCCGGCGATAATATCCGCCACACGGCCGGATTGCTTTATGTTTGAAAGACCGGCTATCATTTCCCGATTCAGCAAGCTGCTTTCCTGAGACACCTTATCCAAAAGCTCCAGGGCTATGGTGCGATAAGCCTGAATTTCCATGTCATCACCCGTGGGCTCTGTAATCACTTCCACATCCACCATTATGAAGGGCTCTCTTTGAACGGGGCGCTGCATACGGATGCGCGAAGTCCCCTGCAAAAGCAGGCTGATACTGCCATCCTGGTTTCTCAACATCCTCAGGATAGTGATAGCAGTGCCGACGCTTTCCAGCTGACCGGCATCGCCTTCCCCGCCGCGGTCCAGGAAAAAGGCCATTAATTTATCGTTCGAAAGAGCGTGATCAATTACAAGCTTGGATTCCTCATCTGTAACAACCAGTGGCATTAAAAGATAGGGAAACATCACCACATTGTTCAGATGCAAGACCGGCAATGTCCTGGGAATCCTGTTGTTGTTATCTTCCATTGTGCACTCCTTAGATTATGCAGTTTTATGATATAGATAAGGCATTTTTGCTAAAAGGCAAGAATCTGCTTCCAGCGCTTTTTGACAAGGAAAATTTTTGCTTTTTTGTATTATCTGTTTTTTACTTATTGTGCTATACAGATGCCCTTAGCCCTGAGCCGATGTGAATACTCCACCCCCATTCATCAATCGCGTTGCCATGCACTGTTGATGCAGTTCCCACTGCATATTCACCCCACAGCCACTGCTTTGAGCGAGGGGCATGGATATAGTTCAAAGCATGGATTAGCATCCCACGAAAATCATATGGGGGTTTTAAGCGGTGTTTGTACCGGAGCTATGCTGCTCAGCTTCTTTTCTTGATCTCTTTTGCCCGATAGGTAAAGGCTTTATCCACCGGCAAAGAATAAAGCATGGCTTTAGCGTCGTCCTCAAAACAACCTGTCGCGCTGAGTGCTTTTGCAATCGCCTGCACTTTGGCGGTGGGAACTATCATCTTGCAGATTTCGCGGATGTGACGGCGTAGCTCCAGGTCTTCGTCCAAGCTATTGAAGCGGATCTTGCAAATTGTAGCGCCCGGTGCGCCGCTGCTCATGGCGGCTTCCGTGAGTTCCGTGCCCTTGCCTTCCTCGCAGATCAGGTTCAACTCGGTCAAATCAAAAAGAAAATCGCGGTGTTTGGTGGCTTCCCGTTCCAAGCTGGATTTTCGCCATTCCATCCCGCCTTTGAGGGCATCGATGGCAGAGACCATCTGCTCCAAACTGGCAGCCTGATCTGTCTTGGAACGAGAGATCTTGGTATTTACAATCCCTTGTTTGATGGGATACACATAGGCGATGCCCCTGCCGGGTTCATCCAGCTTTCCCACTTCTATATAAAGTTCCATTACAGGGTTTGTGTCGTGTTTACTGAGTACGAGGTTGATCAGTTCCTTTTCCGGGGGGATGGTGATCCTGAGTAGCCCCAGTTTATCGCGCACGCCAGAACCTTCACCATGGGTGGTGGCTGGCACGCTAGCGCCATAGTTCAGGGAAATGCGGGAGATTTTATCGCCCTCTCCCCTTTGCACCACACAGGTGATTCCCACCAATTGATGAAAGAAATTCTCGGTGTACTTTCTTTTGAAGTGCGTTTCCTGCACTCCCGAATATTCCGGATGGCTGTGTAGCACGTCGATTTCCTGGCTGTAGATAGTGCCTTTCCCCGGAGAGCGAAGATCATACTTTTTCGCGATGTAACCGAGTACCGCCGTTTCGTTCTCTTCATCTACAAGAAAACTTAAGATTTCCACGGGGTAGCTAACCAAATTGTGACGTTTGAGGATATTCGTAAACCCAGCGTTCACATTCAAAAGGGAAGAACGTCCCACTTCCATGAATAACTGGTGAATTCCAAGCGCATAGAGGTCGTCAACCACAGATTTTGCCAGGTTCTTATTCAGGATGATGTTGATCTTCACGCATTTCATACCGCAACATCCTCATGGGTGAGTTCCAGGTTCTCTGGTTCATATTCTTTCAGGAACGCCTTTCTGCGCAGGTTGACAACCAAGCCCATACCCAGAACAGAAAAAATCGGACATACAAATGCCATCGCTAAAATGCCAAAACCTTCCACGACACCTACTTGAGTGCCGATGCCCAAGCCCATGGAGAGCACCAGAGGCACCGTGATCGGTCCGGTGGTTACGCCTGCGCTGTCCCAACCGATATTTACAAATTCCTCTGTAGAAAGGTAGGTGACTACGAGTAACAGCAGATATAAGGGACCCAACATCCAGAACAAGGGGATGTTCCAGACAATCTTGGCTACCCCCAGCATGATCCCGGTACCCACTCCCATCGCAACAGATTGAATCAAAAGGGATTTCTTGAAAGCACCCACTGTGATATCCTCAACTGTAAGACCCAGAGCGTTCAACGCGGGTTCTGCCAGAGTGGCACTATAACCCATGATAAAGGCAAAGATCATCACTACCAGAATTCCCGCCATGCTATACGGACTTCTACCAAACAATGGCCCCCGGACGGGAACGTAGCGATAGAGCTTGCGGATTTCATCGAAGTTTCTGGCGTCAAACTTTGCAACTTTGATCTTTCCGTGGTCTTCGTAATAGAAAAACTCCGTAGTGCTGCCATCAGGCTGTACTGCCACATTCACCAGTTCTTTATCAAAACCTTTGATGATGCTTCTACCCGCATGATTCTCCATCGGAGCAAATGATACCGGGAGGTTTGAGCCAACTTGGTCCCCAATTTTGGAGAGTCCAAGTTCGATGCCGCCCCCGAAAACCGCCATTCCCACCAAGGCAAAGGCTAAGCCCAATAATACTTCATCCGCTTTTGCCAAACGCTCCCGTAGAACGAAATACAAAACCGCCAAAAGAAATAAGGAAAGGGGAACTATCGCCCGCAAGGCACTACTCACATTGCGGCTTATGTATGTAACTATATCAAGATCATCTAGAGGATTGTTGGCTGCAGCTACGCCCTCAGCTTCCAGTGTTAGAATTTCAGAAAACTGGTCTTTGATCCCAATTGAGCCATTTTGGACCAGCCAAGTACGAAAGTTATCCAAGGTTGTAAATACTTCGCGGAGACGAGCCTCGGAACTCCCGATTTTCGCTACATATGCCATCAAATCATCTTCACTAGCGTTAAAAGCATTCAACTGAGCCGGATAGCTGGCTTTACTAATGGCATAATCCTGCATTTCTGAAACACTATCGAAGAGATTGACACTTTCGTGATTATCCGGAGCAAAGAAACTAACATCGTCCATCGGAGCAGGAACTTGGGCAGAAAACATCATCCCCAAGATCAACACGGCTATCGCCGGGACCAAGGATGCCAGAGTTACCATGCCAAAGCCGCCTTCGGTGTTTTCACCTCCTCGGTTTGCAACATGGCTGATGCCTATACCCATGGCAAGAACAAGGGGAACCGTAATCGGACCAGTAGTCACACACCCACAATCCCAAGCAAGACCGATGATGTGCTTCAGATTGGGATGAAAAGATGCATAAAGCGAAAGCCCTAATAATATACTTATTAGGATGTAGATATATGGTTTGAGCGACCATCCTTTCAGGAACCGGATCATACCTAAAACAAGAGCCAGACCCACCCCGATCCCCATCGCGGCTACCAGATACGAGCTATATTTGTTCAAAAACAAAAACAAGAGGGGAGCTTCCCATGCCAAGACGCTGCTACCAGCGGCCTTTAGCACTCCGATCGCGGGCTCTGCATATGTAGATGCCAAGCCCAAGATAAAGGCGATGGTAAGGATTACATGTACTTTTGCCTTCTGCGGCAAGCGTATTCCTATCTCCTCGCCCATCGGCATGATCCCCAGTAACAATCCCTCCATGAAAAAGGTGAGACCCAGAATTACCATCACCATACCTAAGGCGATCACCGAAGCATCAAGGATGGGTATGCCCAGAACAAGCGCCTGGAATAGGATCAAATATACGATAATCCCAGAAACTGCTTTAATCTGCTCTGATACTTTGATCCGAACGTATCTCAGTATCATGTTGATAGCTTCGTTACTGCTAACCCGGAATCTCGGGCTCTCCTTCTTCTTGTTCATTTTATTTCCGCCTCCTTGGGCTTGTTAGCTTTCGTTTATATCGCATCAATTATCTCTGATAGGAAAACTCAGCACTTATCATATCTGATGCGAAGGAGCTTAACCACCGATAATCAGATACAAGATCATGTTTTCCAGGCCAATGATGAAATTGATGGCCAGGAATGCATACATCAGGTATTTGTGGACATACATGTTGTAGTATTTGCGAAAGAAATCGATGGAAAACTGAAAGTCGTAATCGTCGATCCTGTGTTCCACCCGCCACTGCTCCAGCATGCGGGGAACCGTCTTGCGCAACAACTTACTTACGATACCGGTAAAGGCATCCACTATCTTGCCGCGAATGCTATTTTTCATCTTTGCCGGCATCAGCGGCCAGGACTCCACAAAATCCGTCTTATCCCACAAAAAATCTCTTACTTTCTGTTCCCAGGCAGCCAGATAACCATCTTTTATGCCGGGGTTTTCGGCCTGGCGAATATAGTCGTGCAGTAAATCACGTGCTTTACCAAAGAGCCAGTCCCGTTTTCTAACCAGAAATCCGGGAGTAAGAAATATGCGTTTACCAAAAATAAAGCGAGCTTTGGGATTGAACAGGAACCACCTGAGAAAATGGATTACTGCCAGCCCAAGAGCTATATTCCATACAATGAAGAGTAACGATTTTAAAAAGAGCATCTAAAAACCTCCTCCTGCTCCGCCGCCACCGGAACGGCCTCCACCAAAACCACCAAAGCCACCGAAACCGCCAAAGCCACCGGAAGACGACCCACCCCGGGAGCCGCCGCCGAAACCGCCGCCTCCCCAGGGCCCACCACCTCCGCGTCCGCTAAAGATCAGCATCCAGAATAGCACATTGAGTATCTTGCCGCGAGTCACGATCATCAGAAACACAAAGACAATCAGGATAAAAAGCCCCGCCAGAGGTGAGACTTCGTTGTCACTATTGGCGCCTCTTTGTGAGAATTCAGACATACCGCTGAGGCTTACTCCCTTTTCTTGCGCGATGGCGGAGAGCAACATCAAGCTACCTTGAGTGAAGGCGCCATCCCAATCCTCTGAACCGAGGCTGAGGTATGATGCCATGTTGCTATAGGCCCGATGAGCATAAGCATCGGTAATATAGCCCTCTGCGCCATAACCTACTTCAATGCGCAAACGGCGTTCCTTCACGGCCACAAATACCAGTACACCTTCATCTCGTTCTGAGCCTATCCCCCATTCAGCCAGCAGGCGCACACCGAAGCTTACTTCGTCTTCGCCGCCGATTTCCGGGAAAGTGGCTATCGAATATTCTACTCCTGTCTTCTCTTTCAGTTCGATAGCCCAGTCGTTGATCCGGTTGCGGGTTTCTTCGCTCATCACAGAGGCGAAGTCGTTCACAAAACCGATCGGTTTGGGTATCTCCAGCTGTTGGGCAAACAGCCCGGAAAACATGAGCAGACATAGCGCGATGAGGATGGATCTATACTTCATTCAGTATGTGTCCCATCTTGTCTTTCTTGGTTTTGAGATAAAATTCATTTTCTTTTTGAGGACTTATTTCTATGGGAATACGGCTGACTATTTCCAGACCGTAACCGGTGAGACCCACGATCTTTTTGGGATTGTTTGTAAGCAGCTTTATCTGTTTGAGTCCCAATGCCTTTAGTATCTGTGCTCCGATACCATAATCCCGCAGATCATCGGGAAACCCGAGTTCCAGATTTGCCTGCACGGTATCAGCACCATTGTCCTGCAGATGATAGGCTTTGATCTTGTTTAAAAGCCCAATCCCCCTGCCTTCCTGGCGCATATAGAGGATCACGCCGCGACCTGTTTCGGCGATCATCTCAAAGCTGCGCGCCAGTTGCTTGCCGCAATCACAGCGCAAAGAGTGTAATGCATCACCGGTGAGACATTCGGAGTGGACTCTTACCAATACAGGCTCCGAGCTGGCGATATCTCCCATCGTGAGAGCAATATGGTCTTCTCCGGAAACATCACTTTGGAAAGTAATGATGTCGAACATGCCATATTCTGTGGGCAATTTGGCCTTGGAAACCTGATGCACCAAGCGTTCTTTCTTGCGGCGGTAGTGTATTAGTTCCTCGATGGTGATAATCTTGAGACCATGAATGCGGGCAAAATCCACCAAATCGTCCAAACGCGCCATTTCACCGTCTTCACGGATAATCTCACAGATCGTACCCACCGGATTCAAACCCGCCATTGTCGCTAAATCCACCGCAGCCTCTGTGTGGCCGGCACGCTTCAATACGCCACCCTTTTCTGCCAAAAGCGGGAAAACGTGTCCGGGACGCATGAACTGCGCGGCAGTGCTATGGGGATCCGCCAGTGCTTTCACGGTTTTGGCACGTTCTGAGGCAGATATTCCCGTGGTGGTGCCTTCAAACACATCCACTGAGACGGTAAATTTGGTGCCATGACGTTCGTTGTTTTTTGCGGTCATCAAAGGGATATCCAATCTTTGAGCATATTCTGCGGGCATAGGTACACACAAGAGTCCTTTACCTTTGCTGATCATAAAGTTAATATGCGCGGGGGTAACGAGATCCGCCGCCATCAGCAAATCTCCTTCGTTCTCGCGGTTCTCATCGTCTACCACGATGATCATCTTGCCATCGGCAACACTTTGTATAGCATCTTCAATCGAGCTAAACACCGATTCTATGGGCTTTGTGCTTTGTTCTACCACTGTTTATTTTCCTCAAAAATCATATTATAGGGCTTGCTGTCTGTGTCAATACTAAAATACTTATCCAGCCAGTTTAGAGTGTATAAAAAGTCCTCGGGAAGTGGAGCAAAGATATCCAGCTTCTCCTCTGTAATGGGGTGTACAAATTCCAGGCGCCAGGAGTGTAAAGCCTGTCGCATCAGATGATTTGCCAGCAGATCGGTCGCTTTGCGTTTCATGTTTTGGGGCATCAGGGAATGTACCTGACGCCGGGTGTTGTAGAGAAGATCTCCCAACAGCGGCACATGGCGGTGGGCAAATTGCACGCGAATCTGATGCATTCTACCGGTTTCCAGCTTCACCTTCACCAGGGCAAAGTAATGATAGTATTTGATGGTTTTATAGTGCGACAGTGACCACTTTCCTGCTGTCGTGACGCACATCTGGCGCGGATTACTGAGTGAACGGCCGATGTGGCATTCGATGCTGCCTTCGGGGGGATCCGGAATTCCGCTGGTGATAGCCAGATAGGTTTTGTGGATCTGCCGGCGGGCAAACATGTGGTTCAGCTCCGTCTGAGCCCGGTCTGTTTTGGCAATGATGATAAGACCGGAGGTTCCGCGATCCAAGCGGTGAACAATTCCGGGACGATTTGCGTCTCTTCCGGAAGAGAGATTGCTGCCAAAGCGGTACAAAATAGCATTCACCAAGGTGCCGTCCGGATTTCCGTGACCGGGATGCACGATCATCCCTGCAGCTTTATTGATCACGGCGAGATGCTCGTCTTCGTAGACTACCTCCAGGGGGATATCTTCCGGCTTCATGTCATAATCCGGAGGTTCAGGCAGCTTCAAGCTGATCTCGTCATTCTTGGCCAGGAGATAGCTTTTCTTTACGGGGATGTTGTTTACCAGTATACGATCCTCAGAGATCAGGCTTTCGATAAAGCTGCGGGAATGCAGTTCTTGTAAGCGCAGATTGGCAAGATGCTTGTCCAGCCGAATAGTGTCGTCGCCTTCATAGACGATCCTAATCTTCTGTTGATTCACCAACTATCTCCACGGTATACACCCCGCCGGAAGCCCCGCCCTTGCGGTTTCGGATGATAGATCCTTTGATCAAAGCGCTTTTGGCCGATCCTTCCGGCTCCACCTTGTCGTCATAGACGTTGTTGCCATAACGCAAGGATTCCGTAATATGACTAAATATCTTGTTGTCAAAGTCATCCTTAACTATCACTTCGTTCAGATTTCCCACTTCGCTGATATTTGGAAAGCGTTTGCGGAACACATCGTTGATATACACCAAATCGCCATTGATATTTACTATCATCACTACCTGAGGCAAGAGATTGATAAGCTGGTTGATACGCTGATGATGCTCATAGATTTTATCGGCTTTGGCAGAATCGAAACGGATAATGATCTCCAGCATTTTCTGCAGGGCATAGATAAGCTCCTCAAAATCGCTGTCGTGCTCGTATATAGAACTGTCGATGTCGATCTGGTAATTACCATTGGAAATTTCATCTATCAAGTCTTCCACCCGCTTGATGGCTCGGCGTAGACGATAGGGGAGGTAATTGTAGATTACCACCACATAGATGAACGTGCCAAAAAGGAATACGATCATGATGGACTGTATGTCGCTGGCCAAAGTGAAGAGATTGTCAGCCTGGGCGATGGTAAAAAGAACCGCGATAAACTGTAAAACGATCAAGGCAAACAGTATGCCGATCAGGAGGTGATAGCGATGTTTTATGGAACGTTTCATTTTCAGTCCTTCCTGATGGTGGTGTCGTAAATCAGTTTATCCACATTACCCTTGGGGCCCATCATGATGAGGATGTCACCCTCATTGATGGTATCATTTGCTCCGGGCATGTCGTTCATCTTTTTCTCAACTACATTGCGTCCGTCTTCTGTTACAGACAGCGAATTGTATTTTATGGCAATGATGTTCACTCCTCGGGTAGAAGGCAGAGACAGCTCTTGTAAGTCTTTTCCTACAAATTCGCGCGGAGCCACCATCTCCATCACAACGTGACCGCTGGACAGGCTGATGTATTCGCGTACATTCTTTGAGATCAGGGTTTTAGCAAGCTGAGTGCCCACGATTTCTTCCGGTAAGAGGATGTTTTGCACTCCGATCAGTTCCAGAATGCGACCATGAAGGCGATTCTCCACTTTCGCATAGATGATGCCAACTCCAATTTTGCGCAGGATCGCGGCGGTGAGGATGCTTTCCTGGATATTGCTCCCGATACCGATAATAACCGCGTCGGCTTCATTGAGGTTTTGCGACCTGAGAGACGCTTCATCGGTAGAATCCATACATATTGCAGAAGTTACTCTACCGGACACTTCGTCTACCAGTTCCTGGCTTTTATCTATTGCGATCACGTCCATGCCGCTTTCGCTAAGGATATTGGCTACAGTCATACCAAACCTGCCCAGTCCTATTACAGCATATCTCGCCATTATTGTTCTCCTTAGCCTATGGCTATCTTTTCTTCAGCGTAATTTATATTTGGCTCTCTCTTGCGCATAGACAGAGCGTATATGAGTGTGAGCGGACCAATCCGCCCGATGTACATTAAAACAGTGATCAACAACTTACCGGCTCCGCTTAGTTTTGCCGTGATGCCCATGGATAGTCCCACCGTGCCAAAAGCTGAGATAGCTTCAAATATCAGCTTGTCGAAAGGTAGATTTTCCACCAAAAAGAGCAGAAATACCACAATCGAGATAATCCCCACAGACAGTGTGATCAGGCTGGTGGCCTCCCGATAGTTCGATAACGAGATACGGCGGTTGTAGAGGCTCAATTCCCGCCGTCCACGCAGCATGCTGGTTACAGACAGTATCAACACCGCGAATGTAGTGGTTTTCACGCCGCCACCCGTGGATCCCGGAGAGGCGCCGATAAACATCATCGCCAAAAATACCAAAACCGAAGCAGGCGCTATGCGCGTGATATCTACTGTGTTGAATCCAGCTGTTCTGGCAGTAACAGATTGGAACCAGGAGCTCAAGATCCTTCGGCTGATGCTGAAGTTTTCCATCACTCCATGATATTCCGCGATGTAGAAGCCCACGAAACCCAGAAGAATCAGGATTCCGGATACAGATAAGACAATTTTGGAATGCAGATTTAGCTTCCGCACTCTATCCAGTTTGAAAATGTAGCGATAAAGATCGATTATGACTGCAAAACCGATGCCTCCCAGAAGGATAAGTGTGGTAATGGTGAGATTCACCACCGGATTGTCCACAAAACGAATCAGGGAATTGTCGAACAACGAAAAACCGGCATTACAAAAGGCTGAGATGGAATGGAATATCGCATTGTACATAGCTTGCGGGGGAGTCAGGGTCTTTGAAAAGCTGAAAAAGAGCAGAATGGCCCCGATAGCTTCGATCATCACCGTAACGATCACGATGTTCTTTAGCAGTTGAAACACATCCAGCCTTTCATTGTCGCCCACCACGCTGTGCATCACGTTTTCCAGCTTCAGTGTGAGACGCCTGCCCATGATGAGCGCAAAAGCGGTCGATATCGTCATGATACCCAAGCCCCCAACCTGGATCAAAGTCAAAATCACTATTTGGCCAAAGAGGCTGAAATATGACCCGGTGTCCTGTACGATGAGTCCGGTAACACAGGTGGCGGATGTAGCGGTAAACAAAGCATCAAATAATGGAGTAACCCGCCTTTGCACAGAAGCTTCGGGCAACATCAACATTACGGTTCCCAACAGGATCACAAAAGCAAAACTAAGCATCAGGGATACCGGAGGATTATTCGTGAGTGCCTTGTAGAATTTACCGTCAAAGGCATGAAACAGCAGGTATTGCAAGATGAAATAGGTCTGCCGTATCAGCAAGAAAAAGATCACATATTTGGCTTGATAAAACATTAACAGACCGCCCAAAAGCAGCATAATAATATCAAAACGTAAAAGCAGGGTCTGTTTACGAGAGTCTTTTGCCAGCAGGCGTCCGATGATGATAAGGCAGAGCAAGAGCAGATTGGTCCCTGCAGTGATGAGTTCCAGTAAACCATAATCCATCAAGGGCCGGACTATGCTCTCCAAAAAGATTACGGCAAAACTCCACACCGCGACAGGATAAGCCAGAGCTTCGATGTGGGTCAACAGTCCTTTGTCACGTGATCCGGGCATAGCTCAATCCAACATCACATCTGCCCAGATAGCCGCCTGAACCTCCGAAACCGAATTCTGTGCCGGGATGCTGAGCAAGAGTCCTTTCTGTTCAAAAAAGGTCTTTAGTGCATAGGTTTCTTCATAAAAGGCCTTGATTCGCTTCTTGATCGCAGCCGGAGCATCGTCCGCCCGGGTTATCAATTTACCACCACACTCATCGCAAATGCCTTCATGCTGAGGAGGATGGTGCAGGATATGGTAATTTGTGCCGCAGGAATCGCATACTCTGCGACCATTTATTCTTTCAAGAGCCTGCTCTGCAGATATATCCAGATAGTATACCCGCGCCAAACGGAAATGGTCCACCAGATGCTCTGCCTGAGGCATGGTGCGGGGAAAGCCGTCGAAGATCACACCGGGGCAATCCCGGGGCAAAGTACTCTTAATCAGCTCAAACACCAGATCATCCGGCACCAGGTTCCCCCCACGGATAGTGTTGGCTATCCGTTTGCCGATGTCTGTGGCCAGGCTGATTTGTTCCCGCAGCAGATCTCCGATATTGATGTGGATGAATCCGGTGTTTTCGGCCAGCAGCTTGGCTTGAGTGCCTTTACCACTACCCTGGATTCCCAAAAAAACTATGGCATCTGTCATATTCACCTCAGTTGAGTCAGATTATTTAATCAATCCCTGCTGTCAAGCAATTCTCGCATTCTGCCCGGTATCTCAGGCCTCTGCGATCACAGATGCCACAGCGTAGTGTTTTTCGTGGCTCAGCGAGAGATGGATAGCCATGATTCCTTTGTGCACCGCCAGCTCTTTTGCTTTGCCACATAGCCGTATAGCGGGTTTGCCCTTCGTGTCGTTCACGATTTCGATATCCTGCCAGGAGACATCCTGGTCCCAACCTGTTCCCAGAGCTTTCATCAAGGCTTCTTTGGCGGCGAAGCGCGCGGCATAACTCTGTGCGGGACTAGCCTTTGTGCTGCAGTAATCAATTTCTGCGGGGCTATAGACCTTATCCACAAAGCGTGGGTTTTTCTCCAACAGCCGATCGATCCGGCTGATCTCCACAATATCGGTACCAATGCCGACTATCATAAGTCCTCCTTGTGTTTGCGTTCAATCTCCAGAAGCATTTTTTTGATCCGAAGATCCACTGCGAAACCCCCAAGGCCGCCATCGGCAGCGATCACCCGATGACAGGGTAAAATGATGGCGATTGGATTCTTGTTCAAAGCATTGCCCACTGCTCTTTGTGCGCCCGGTTTCCCGATTCTTGACGCCAGTTCTTTGTATGAGGTGGTCTCTGCATATGGTATCTTCAGCAAGCTTTCCCATACCATCAGTTGAAACGGGCTTCCGGTAGCAAAGAAGGGCAAATCAAAATCCCGCAAATTCCCGGCAAAGTATTCATCAAACTGCCGCAAAACCTCACGTTCAAAATCATTGTCCACCACATGGTTCAGGGCTTTCTCACAAAAGGAGATTCGAGTAATGGTCTCTTCTTCGATAGCAATTTCCAGACAGATCTCGGCTCTGTCGTAATACAATATTCTCAGCATCTGCGCTCCCGCTAATAAAAGAGAAAGCCCCTCGATGCTATATGGACCAAGGGGCTAAGGAGTGTTTTTGGGTAACTAAGCAGTAAATCTTCTGCGTTCTTTGATTCTGCCCGCTTTACCTTTGGCCTGACGCAGATAGAAGAGTTTCGCTCTGCGAACCTGACCATGGCGTACGATCTCGAGCTTGTCGATATTGGGTGAGTTTTGCGGAAAAACTCTTTCCACACCCACTCCGCTGGAAACCTTGCGAACAGTGAAGGATTTGGAAACGCCGGCACCGCGTTTTTGGATCACGATACCTTGGAAGACCTGGATACGTTCTTTGCTGCCTTCTTTAATTTTATAATGGACCTTCACGGTATCGCCAACACGGTAATCCGGAAAGTCAGTTCTGATTTGGTCTCTGCCTATTTGTTGCAGAATATCCATTGGGTTCCTCCCATATATATACTCGGAGAAGCTGAATTCTATGGATGTGGGGCGCGGCGCAAAACACAGCTCATATATCGCCGGGTTTCTGCGCATAAAACCCGGTCTGGCGCTGTGAGACTGAACCTTATCAACGCCGCTCCATCTGTGGGAGAGGCTCATCGAAAACACCGGTGATCCCGGTAAGTTCCGCGCTTCACAAAAAAGGGATTGGGCTAGAATCCTGCTTTCCTGATTGGTTATCTTGCCCTTTAGGGGCTTTGCTTATAGCAAATCTGGTCTGCGGGTTTTGGTTAAAAGCTTTGCTTGGGCATTCGCCCATTCTTCGATTTTGCCGTGATTTCCACCGCGTAGCACTTCGGGAACAGTCTGCCCCATAAACACTTCAGGGCGTGTGTAACACGGAAATCCCAACATACCATGATAAAATGAATCGCTGTGCGCGCTGGTGATGTCGCTCAAAACGCCTGTTTGCAGTCTTGCCACTCCGTCAATAAATACCTGTGCTGCCAACTCACCCCCACTCAGGACAAAATCTCCCAAAGAGATCTCATCGGATACCGCAAGCCGGCGGATGCGTTGATCGATCTCTTTGTAATGTCCACAGATGAGGATTACATGGGCTTCTGTGGCATAATCCAGTAGTATTTTCTGACTTAAGCGTCTTCCTTGAGGAGTGAAATAGATCACCGGTGCCGGCCCTTCTTTCAGATTTGCTTTGATCGCATCCCAAAGGGGCTGAGGCGTGGCAACCATCCCGGCAAAACCACCATAAGGATAATCGTCCGTTTGGTGATGCTTGTCCCGGCTGTAGGTCCGGATATCATCCAGTTTCACATCCAAGGCACCTTTTTGCAGCGCTCTGGCTACCATGCTGGTGTTCAAAAAACCGGTGAAAGCCTCCGGAAAGAGGCTAAGCACGCTAATTTTCATCATCACAAGGAACCAGCACATTAGCTTCGAGGGCTAAGCCATTAGCTCGCAAGAGATCTTCCATATTGCGTAGAAAGATCACATCGCTGCCCGCTTCCCGGGGTGCCAGATAATGCTCCACATAGGGAACCAAAAGCTCTGTGTCCAAGGCTGTGGCTATCACCAGAACGTCTTGAGCACCATTGAAAAACACATCCACCACACAACCCAGAAGGCTGTCTTCAAAGACCACGTCCAGCCCCTCAAGGCTGTCTTCTTGCTCATCTGTGTTTTCATCGGCGATGGCCAATATGGTTTCCCGGTGTAATTTGCGTTCTTCGGCTATGCCTTCTTCGGCAAAGCGCACAAATGTCTTCTTACCAATTTGCTTCCTATCACTGATAGTTACGTAAAACACTCTATTTTCTTCAAAGATCAAATACAGATCAACAAGGTGATGAAAGGCCTCTTTGTATTCCGGCCGAATCATCACATGATGCCAATCTTCACTATCCTGTCCGCCCAGTCTGCCGATTCCGATTAGGTGAGGGGCAGTCATTTACTCAATAATTTCCAGTTCTGCTCGCTTCCCTTGTTTGGTAGATACAGCGTTGATGATGGTACGGATCGCTCCGGCTGTACGCCCACGTTTTCCAATTACCTTACCAATGTCGCTTTTTGCTACGCGAAGTTCATAAATAGTGACTTTTCCGCCACTGATCTCGGTGATAGACACTTCACTGGGATCGTCCACAAGAGCTTTAACCATAAATTCAATGAGATCTTTCATGCATCACCTCGGTTTCTGTGTGAATTATTCGGGTTTCGCGATTTTGCGCTCGTGCCAGATCTGCAAGATACCGGCTTTGCGCAACAGAGAGCGTACTGTATCAGTGGGTTGTGCGCCCACGGAGAGCCAGTAAATCGCGCGTTCTGTTTCGATGTTAATCTTGGAAGGATCCGGTTTGGGGTCGTACCAACCCACGCATTCCAGATATTTACCAACTTGTTTCACGCGGGAATCCACGGCTACAATTCGGTAAAAAGGCTGATCACCAGCCCCCATCCGTCTCAGTCTCAGCTTGACCATTATTTCTCCTTGCTAATTATCACATAAGTTTGTTCTATGTTTAAGCATCTTTTTTTGGGATGCCGTTTCCGTCAAGGAAAAAATCGCAACATTTTACGAGGAGGCAAGTTGAGCAGATGTTCGAAGCCACGCTTGCCGAGTAGTGGGGTATAATGTGATCCGCAAAACTTTCCTCCCGGAGCTCAAACAGAGGCAGAGCAAGATTTTTCCATCATGGATAAAGGAAAGAAAACTTATTTCAACAAAATGTCCCACATACTCAGTGGAATACTGCCCAGATACTCATAGGGTGCTTCAATATCCATCCCCATTGCCTCGATCAGAATCTTACCTTTCACTTCATAGTTCACTTCACCCGTGAAGATTCCCTTCAAGGCACCGGATACACTTCTCAGGTTTGCCAGCTCAAAGACCATACTGCCGTCTTTATAGAAAACGTGTTCGGTGAAACTCAACTGATTCTTCAGATTTCCGGTTCCCACTTTTTTCCCGTTGATAAATATCTCGGCGGGAAAGCCCTTCAGGTTGAAGCTAAAGCCGTAGGGATTGAGCAGGATAAAATCTGCCTTCAGGATGGATTTGCCCAGTCCATAGTCGTCCACATAGCTGCGGGACAATTTGAACATATCCTGTCCGCCGGCCTTCAGACTGGGGATCACCTTCATCAAGTGCTCTTTCACCGGCAGACTGTAGGAATCCTCAAAATCAAATTTCTTCGAGATCCCCATTGCTCTGCCTTCGCCTCTTGCAGCGATGAAGAACAGCAAGTCGTGATTGATACTGCTTACCATAGCTATCATGGGGCGGGTCTGTACCAGTAAATCAAAATCCAGATTAATGCTCTTTTTGGCCGGCAAATCCAGTTCTTTGCCCAAGCTTGCCGTTCCCACTCTTTCCCGATTCATATCCAACAGGTCCAGATTCAGCCGTTTGAGCCGAATTGCATAGGAATTGGGATTCTTCACGATGATGGATACACTCAATTCGCTACGATCCACCGAGATGGATTTCACTTTCAGATCCTGAATCTTTACTACTTCCGGTGTTTTGAAAAAAAAGCGGCAGGAACCCAAAAGCATAGTCAAAAGAACCAGCATAAACACATTGAATCGTTTCATTTTGTATCTCCAAACACTCTGAACCACAATTCCAGTGAGATTACATTGAACAGCATTTCAGCATCCCGTGAGTTTCCTTGTAGATAACCGCGCCAACGCTTATGAATATCCGGCAGATTCCAGATGCCCCGCCGACGGAATTCCGCACTGTACAGGATGTCTTCCACAAAGCTTTTCAGTGGACCCTTGAACCAATTGTTATAGAAGGGGCTGCCAAAGATTCCTTTGTCCTTGCGGGAAGAAATCTCCGAGGGAACACATTCTTTCAGCGCCTTGCGGTGCAGTATTTTGCGATAGGGTGGCCGGATCTTGTATGAGGCGGGCAAGCTAAAGACAAATTCCACCAAATCGTGATCCAGAAACGGTACTCTGCTTTCCACGCTATGCCCCATGCTCATGCGGTCCTCAAAGTGCAAAAGGGTTTGCAGGGATGTAGTGTGCATCATGTTATACAAAAAATTTGCCAGCCTGGACGCGGGAATATTGCCGATGCGGCGCAGCAATTTGCCCCCGGCTTCGTCTCCGGCTTCATTCACAAAGTCCCGATGGAAGGGTTCAAAGCGATAATAGCGAGATTCCAGGTCATAGAGTGTAGATTCGGGCATCATGGTACTCATCATGATCTTGCCAAAATCCCCCATTGCCTTCACAGGATTTTTACTGAGAAAGTGTCCGATCTCGCGGCCGAAACTGTGTAGCTTGAACTGCCGCAGCAGATCGGCAAAGTAGCGATAAGTGGCGTGACGGTAACCCCCGGAAATCTCGTCTGAACCTTGACCCGAAAGCAGCACTTTTATCCCTTCCTGTCTGGTTTTCTTCATCAGAGCATATTGGCTCACAAAACCTGATGCGACCGGCAGATCGTTCAGCCAGATCGCTTTTTGCCACCACGCCATGGCATCATCAGCGCCCGGTGAGATGTAGTTGGTCTGAACCCCGGTATGCGCGGCTATAATCTCGATATATGGCCGTTCATCATAGACCGGGTCATCGTCGTAATACACTGAAAAAGTGCGCAGTTGATAAGGCAGCATCCGCGAGGCGGAGCACACTATGGCGCCGGAATCCATTCCTCCCGACAGCGAAGCTGCCACCGGGACATCACTGCGTAACTGGAGCTTGAGGCTCTTCAAAAAGAGATCATGATAGCGTTCTTTTGCTTCATCGAAGCTCAAAGCGCTTTTTTCAAAATGCCGGATATCCAGATGGTAATACTCCTTGATATGGATGTTTCCCTGCTCCACAATCATTATGTGGCCCGGCTTGAGGACATGAATCTCCTGCCAATAGGTTTCGTCGTCATACACCAAAAGAGAATTTACTTTCATACTGCGCCAGATCATCGCCGTATTCAAATCGCGCTTGATGGGGCTTTGTAAAAGCTGTTTCATCTCAGAGCCCCAATATAGCATATCGCCCACACGGCAGTAATAGAAGGGCTTTACGCCATAACGGTCCCGGCTCATAAACAAGCGTTGGCGGCGGGGATCCCAGATACTGAATGCCCACATTCCGATGAATTTGTGCACACATTCATCCCCCCAGGCATGATAGGCTTTGATGATCACCTCAGTATCGCTATGACTGAAAAATCGGTAATCCATGCTCTGCAGCTCTGCTCTCAATTGCATATGATTGTAGATTTCTCCATTGAAGATGATCGCCAGCTCCAGTTTCTCATCGTACATGGGCTGATGACCGCTTTCATGCAGTTCCACCGTGGGCAGACGACGAAAGCCGAAGCCCAATTGCGCCGTTCCTGCTCCCGAGCATTCATGCATATGTTCTTTCACTTCCGCGCTGCTGTCTTTCCCGCAATAGGACATCACCCGTTTGCGGGGGATATCCCACAAGAGATATCCTTCATCATCAGGGCCGCGGTGGACGATCTGCCCCGTCATGTTTTTCAGGGTTTCAAAATCTATGGCTTGTCTATTGCTGATGCTTACTATTCCGGCAATTCCGCACATTGCTATACTCCTTGTTCCTATTAGTCCAATAGCTCTTCGAGGGAAATTCAGTCAAGACAAAATTACCCGAGCTCCGGTCTTTAAACGCCACCCTGCCTGCGAGATACTAAGAGGCCGGATGTTGAAGACCGCTAAGAATCCTGAAATGACCTCATCAGTTCCACAATCTGCCCGGGGCTGTCTACCAGATAGTCCGGATCTTTTCCTGCCAGCAAATCTGTGGTGTGAAAACCCCAGCTCACGGAAATTATGCGCAAGCCACATTTGTGGGCGGAGGCGATGTCCCGAATCTCATCTCCCACATAGATCAGTCTTTCTCTGTTCAGCGCGTGCTTTTTGATCTTTCTGTTGATGCTTTTATGCTTTTTCAGGATTCCGGATGTACCCTCTACCCAGTTAAATTGATCCAATTGATGTTGTTCCAGAAAGTGCTTTACATTCTCTGTGCTGTTCGAGCTCAACAGCGCCATCTCACAGCCCATGTCTTTGAGTTGATCCAGCATATCGCGTATTCCGGGAAAGGGCTCCAATTCATGCAATAAATGTCGGTAATCCACCAGTGCCGCCGATATCAGGCGGGGTATCTTGTAAAAGGGAATCCTCAGATACTTCATCGCCTGGGGAATACTCATAGAGCGTAATTTTACCACATCGTCGTCACTCAGCTTTCTTATATTGAATGCCGGAGCCAGATTGTTGGCAATCCTCAAGGCCAAATGTATGGAATCCGCAATCGTGCCGTCAAAATCGAAGAGCAGAAAAGGGAGGCTCATCTACGCTGCTCCAATACAAAGGCATAAGCTCTGTTTTTGCTGACACCAAAACGCTGTGCCAAATCTGCGGCCAGTTCCCGACTCTTTTTTCCCTTTGCTTCGGCGACCAGGCGGATCGCTTCCTCATTGGGAAAATCAATCTGCGGCTCTTCCGCCCCATCAATTACTATTACGAACTCCCCTTTTTCGGTGATATCGTAGTTTGCCAGCAAATCTTCCAATATACCCCGAACGCATTCTTCATGCAGTTTGGATATCTCGCGGGCAATCGCGATCCTCCGGCGGGGAAAGAAAGGCAGCATATCCTCCAGACTGGCCTTCAGATGATGCACGCTCTCATATACGATGCTGGGAAAAGGATAGTGCGCGATCTGCGTTAATATCGCTTCTCGAGCCTTGCTTTTAGCCGGCAGAAAGCCGATGAATTGAAAAGCGGATGTGCTGAATCCCGAGATACTCAGCGCCGGCACAAAAGCTGTGGCGCCGGGTAATGCCTGCACCGTATATTGATGCTTTACAGCCTCTGCCACCAACAGCTGAGCGGGATCGGATATGGCTGGCGAACCGGCGTCCGACACCACTGCGATGTCTTCTCCTTTATCCAAATGCTCAAATATCACTTTTTCGCGGCTGCGTTCATTGAACTTGTGAAAACTCAATAGCTTGGGAATGGAAATTTCGTATTGAGAAAGCAAAAAAGCCGTCTTGCGAGTGTCTTCACAGGCAATCAGGCTTACTTGTTTTAAGGTATCAAGCGCTCTCAGGGTGATATCTCCCAGGTTTCCTATCGGAACCGGAACAAGATATATCACCCCAGCGCGCATTATATATTCAAGCTATTTTATGAGGCCAAGTTCTTTGCCGACCTTGATGAAAGCGGCAACGGTTTTATCCAGATCTTCGCGGCTGTGCGCGGCGGAAAGCTGTACCCGAATGCGGGCCTTGCCCTTGGGCACCACGGGATACACGAAACCGATCACATACACGCCTTCTTTGAGCAGCATGTCTGCCATCTTTATGGCCAATGGCGCGTCGTACAGCATCACCGGTACAATGGCAGTGTTGCCGGGAACGATGTCAAAACCTGCGTCTATCATCTTGGCACGGAAATACTTGGCATTGTCCCAAACCTTGTCTCTCAGTTCTGTAGATTTGCTCAGCAATTCCAACGCTTTCAGCGTAGCACCTACAATCGCAGGAGCCAATGTGTTTGAAAACAGATAGGGGCGGCTGCGTTGGCGTAGCAATTCGATGATCTCTTTGCGACCGCTGGTGCAGCCACCATTGCCACCACCCATGGCTTTACCGAAGGTAGTGGTGATGATGTCCACTCTGTCTTGCACGCCAAATTGCTCGGGAGTACCACGCCCGGTTTTGCCGATGTAACCGGTGGCATGACTGTCGTCTACCATCACCAAAGCGTCGTATTTATCCGCCAGATTGCAGATCTCGTCCAGCTTTGCCATATCTCCATCCATGGAGAACACGCCGTCTGTGCAGATCAGGCGATACTTCATGTTTTGAGCATCCTTCAGATGCTCTTCCAGCTCTTGCATATTGGAGTGTTTGTAGCGATATCGTTTGGCTTTGCACAGGCGAACGCCATCGATGATGGAGGCATGATTCAACTCGTCTGAGATCAAGGCGCTGTCTTCACCCAAAAGTGGTTCAAATACTCCGCCATTGGCATCGAAACAGGCAGCATAAAGAATGGTGTCTTCAGTGCCCAAAAACTTACTTACGGCATTTTCCAGATCTTTGTGGATCTGCTGAGTGCCACAGATAAAGCGTACGGAAGCAAGGCCATAACCCCAGTCGTTCATGATATCCTGAGAGCCCTTGATCACTTCGGGATGGTTGCCCAGCCCCAGATAGTTGTTCGCGCAGAAGTTTAGCGCTTTCACGCCACCGGTAACCCCGATGGATGCGCCTTGGGGAGTGGTAAGGATACGTTCGTTTTTGTACAGTCCTTGTTCTTTTAGCTCCGCAAAGAGCTTTTGCAGATCGGTTTTCATCTTGTTGTAAGCCATTGGTTCTCCCTTGTATAAATTGATTCATTATTTGGGAGCATGATTTCCCTCCGGCACAATTACGTCAATAGAAATATGCTCCTCCGCCCCATTCGGATCTCTCTGCCCATCTCCTGCGGCAGGCGTCCCCCTCAGAAATATCCACAGCAAAGCTTTATCGAAATCTTTTTTATAACAGAACACCATTCAACAAATGAATTTAATGTCAAGCTGGAATAGAACTTGCTTCATTTATTGTCGACATTTTCGCTTCCGGGAGGTTCCATGCGTATTGCGCTTACAGCCTTAATTTTCATTGCCCTTACGACGCCGATATTGGGGCAAACAGAGGGAGTACTGATTGAAGATTTTGATAGCGGTTCAGTAGTCCTGAGTTCTTGGGCGGATGAAGATATACAGCCGGACGCCTGGACAGTGGACAATCAGAATACATATGCGCTATCTCCATACTCATTGAAGCTGACCGGTAACTCCTGGAAACAGCAGTCAATCACTCCATTTTCCACTTTTCAAAATACTGTTATCGAACTTGCTGCTTACCATGTCTCCACGGGCACAATCCGGGGCATTGGCTTTTCCGATGGCGAAAATGAACTTTTCTACAGCATCGCCGGTAGCCGGATTGCCGATCTGGAAGCATGGGTTCCGGTGTATCAGGGCTCGCAGCCCGGCAATGGCTGGAACTTGTATCGGCTACCTTTAGGCTCGGATTGGGAGAGCTTTTTCGGCTATTATCCCCAGATAAATTCACTCATCTATGTGAACGATCTGGACGACAGCTCCACAAATCCCGTGTGGTTCGACAGCATCATAAACATCACCAACACCCTGCCCATCGCACCTGTTGTCAGCATTTTTGCCGATATACCCACAATATCCGATCAACGCTATGTGGGAGTTCAATTCTCTACCCAGATCAACGATCCGGATAGCGATGTTTTCAGCTATTTCTGGAGCTTTGGCGATTCCCTATACAGCACCGAAGCCGCGCCCTATCATGTCTTTGATGTATATGATGCTCATCAGTATACGGTAACCTTGAGGCTCACAGACGAAAGCGGAAAACAAGGCTTTGCTGCCACGCAGATCAGCCCTGATCCCGGACCTAGCTCCCTGCCTTTGACCATGAATTTTGTGGGCGACATCATGCTGGCAAGGCGTTATGATCTGCAGATAATTCCCTACGAAGGCATCGAATCCATCTTTCTGCCCACATACCCAATGCTGGGAGGAGGCGCGGATGCCAGCATCGCAAATCTGGAAGTGGTACTGGCAGATACCGGTAGCCCCCACCCCACAAAATCAGTTGTGTATCGCGGCAATCCCAACAACGTGCAAGGCTTGGTGTACGCCGGCATCGAAAACGTGTGCCTGGCAAACAACCACACCCTGGATTACGGGTTGCCGGCGCTGAACCAAACTCGTTCCTTGCTGGCTGAAAATGGCATCGGTCACAGCGGGGCAGGCGCTAATGCATACGAAGCTTATTTACCGTCATTCATCCACAAAAAGGGCATCAGCATCGCGCTGTTGCGCAGCAGCGACCGCACCGGGCAATACAACAATGCTCAACCCTTTCTGCATGCCGGGTTCGACAAAGAAGGATTTGCCTATATGACGCCCTATTACAACATGATGCAGCTGCAGGCTGTAGAAGGAATTGCAGATCTAAAGGTAATCGAGATGCATGCCGGCAGCGAGTATTCCACCGGCCCCGGCGAAGATTATGGCAAAAGCAACCCCTATATCTGCGACACTCAGGATGAAGACTATGCTTATCGCAGTGACGTGCCGCACCAATGGGATCGCGAGATACGCCACAGCGCCATCGACAATGGCGCCGATCTGGTGATAGTGCACCATCCCCACATCCTGCATGGTCTGGAGCTCTATCAAGGCAAGGTGATTGCCCATTCTTTGGGCAATTTTGTCTTTGATCTGGATTACCCCGAATGCATGTACTCCGCCATTCTCTACGTGGACGCTTATCCGGAAGGCTTCAAAAATCACTTCATAAAGCCGGTGTATATAGACAACTACATCCCAAAGCCAGCCACCGGACAGCTGGGTATCCACATCCTGGACTACATCGCCATGAAAAGCCGTGAATTGGACACCATAGTCGCAGTAGACAAGCAGGAGTTGAAAGCCACTGTCCCCCTCGATCTTCAAGCTCTGGACGAACATACTCATCGCTTTTATCCTGATACTCCATGGGCGATGTATGAAGATGGATTTCACAAGACCGCAGCCCACAAATTACCCAGATATGGCAGCATCAGCGCGCTAGAGTTTCCCGGTCCTGCAGAGGATGCTCAGATGCGCTTGGGCAGAGAGCTGGTCTGGTTTGGAAATTTCGAGGACGAAGGCTGTAGGCTCTGGGATGTGGCAGAGTATTCCGAAATCGCCATTGATGGAGCTCGCAGCGCCTCTTTTTCCGGACTGGATACCAATCCTCAAACTGCCACAATCTCAAAAAAGATAAAGCTTTACGACAACCAAAGCGCTTTCACTTTGCACGGTTGGATTCGTACCAGAGACACGGTAAGTGCAAACATCACGATTCGCTGTTTCTCCTCCCGATCCTCAGGCTATCCCGTCAGCACAGAATCCATCACTGCAGACATCAGTGGAAATACAGACTGGCAATCCTTTTACAAAGAGTTTTCCCTGCCCTCAAACGCATGGTATTTTGACATTCGTCTTTCATTTACCGGCAGTGGCTCCAGCCGCTCCAAAGCCTTTTTCGACAATGTGGGTCTGATCCAGTGGGAAGAATGGATGCCGCACGATCAAAATCTGATCGTTCATCCCAACGATTTCTATTGGTTCCAATTGCGCAGCTCGGAAGGGGTAAAATCCATCACTTGCCAGATCACCGAGACATCTCTAACCCCCACCAGGGACACTCAGCGCAAAGCCGGCAAGCCCCCCGCGCTGCCGGTTGTCATCTATCCCAATCCCTTCAAAGAGCAGACCAACATCAGTTTCGAAGCCTCCACTAAAAACCCTGGTCTGGTAAAAATATACAACATCAAAGGTCAGCTGGTACGCCGCCTCCATGATGAGTCGGGAGGATATGGACCTCGCAAGATTAGCTGGGACAGCAAAGATAGCAATGGCAATAGCGTCGCCTCCGGCCTGTATTTCTTCAGGATAGAATCCGGTGATCGCGTCAGCACTCGCAAGGCTATCTTATTGAAGTAACCTTACTTTGATTCAGATATTCCGATATCTTTTCGATCAATACATCCTTATCGACGGGTTTGAAGAGCACATCATCCATACCTGCCTCCCAACAAAGCTCCCGGTCTCTTACCGTAGCATGTAGCATGTAGAATTTGTAGATTGTCCAAGTTCATCCTTTTCACCCTGTATTCATTGCGTCCATCACTTCTTTATCAAGCCTTCATCAAGCGTTAATTATTAACGCTTGATGAAGGCTTGATGACTACTTGATTAACAGTGTCAAAAGAGGTGACAGGGAGACCTTGAAAACTGCCGATTCTGCAGAGAGATTGGCGTGTCACCCTTTTAAGTATACAGGCTAATCCCTGAAAATCCTGTCCCCATGTCACTTTGTCACTATTCAGACAGCCCTAAAGAGCTCCAAACCCTCAGAAAGGCCGGGTAGAGCTCAAAACAAGAACAGCCGGGATCCAAAACCAGGAATGCAAAATCATTTTGGGCTTGACATATATAGGCTCTGTACCGGATGATACTCAGCATATAAATGATAGTAACAACAGGAGATACACATGGATTACTTTTTGAGTGACGATCAATTGGAAATGCAAGAAATAGCTCGCAGAATAGCGAATGAAAAGATGAAACCCCTGTCCGAACACTATGACCAGGAAGGGATATTCCCCTGGGATATCGTGGAGGTGATGCGTCAGAGCGACCTCTTTGCCATCCTGATCCCCGAAGAATATGACGGCATCAGCGGCAAAGTAATGGATCTGGCTGTTGTCACAGAAGAGCTTTGCGCCGTGGACGCCGGCATAGCCCTGGCTTTTGGGGCAACCGGACTGGGCATGTATCCCATCCTCATCGCAGGAAACGAAGAGCAGAAACAAAAGTATCTGCCTATCATCGCCGCGGGTGAACAGCTTGCAGCATTCGCCCTCACCGAAGCCAACGCCGGCAGCGATGCCGGAGCCATCGAAACCACTGCTCGCAAGGAAGGAGATTACTACATCCTGAATGGCACCAAACAGTGGATCACAAACGGTGGCGAGGCAGGCATATACACAGTGTTTGCCATGACGGACAAGACCAAAGGGGCTAGAGGCTGTTCCTGCTTCATCGTGGAAAAAGATACTCCCGGCTTCACCTTCGGAAAAAAAGAAAACAAGATGGGCATCCGATCCAGTGCCACTCGCGAACTGATCTTCGAAGATTGCAAAGTTCCCGCGGAAAACCTGTTGGGACGTGAAGGTACAGGATTCATCACTGCCATGAAGGTCTTCGACAAATCCCGCCCCATGGTTGGATCTCAAGCCGTCGGCATTGCTCGCGGCGCCTTTGAAGCTGCAGCCCGCTATTCCAAAGAACGCCAGCAATTTGGCAAACCGATCTCCAGTTTCCAGGCCATTCAATTTATGTTGGCAGATATGGCCACGCAGATCGAAGCAGCACGCGCACTGGTATTTCAAACGGCGAAGATGGTGGACGCGGGCGTGAAGAACTATGCCAAGGAAAGTGCCATGTGCAAATACTTTGCAAGCGATGTGGCCATGAAAGTGACCACCGATGCCGTGCAGATTTTGGGCGGATATGGCTATATGAAAGAATACCCAGTGGAAAAGATGATGCGAGATGCCAAGATCTTGCAGATCTACGAAGGAACCAACCAGATTCAACGGTCCATAGTAGCCGCCAATCTCCTCAAAGAGTTCTAAATATGCACGATTGGATCCAGGAATTACCCGTGGCGATCACTGTCTGCGATAAAGACGCCATCGTGATCGAGATGAACGACAAGGCGGCGCTCACAAATGCTGCCCATGGCGGTAAAGAACTGATCGGACACAGTTTATACGATTGTCATCAGGCTCGCAGTATCGAGATTATCCGGCAAATGCTGGCCGATGGAAAGCCAAATACTTATACTATAGACAAAGCCGGTCAGAAAAAACTGATCCATCAACAACCCTGGTTCAAGGACGGCAAGATAGCGGGATTGGTGGAGTTTTCCATCGTACTTCCCGCCGATATGCCGCATTACTTCCGTGGCTAAAATACTAATACACACTTGCTGCGCGCCCTGCCTCATCGCGCCTTATACACGTTTGAAAGAGGCAGGGCATCAGCTTGCCGCTTTTTGGTACAATCCCAATATTCATCCGCTTTTGGAATACCGAAAACGCCGGGATACTCTGCGGGATTTTGCTGCCAAAGAAGGTTTTCCCCTATTTGAGCAGGACGACTATGGTTTGGTGGAATTTCTCCAAAACACACTGGACAGAATCGATGAACGCTGCGAATACTGTTATACCACCCGGCTGGAGGCCTGTGCTCAGCGCGCGGGACAGGAAGGCTATGAAGCGTTCAGCACCACGCTTTTGTACAGTCGCTACCAAAAGCACGACCGCATCATCGAGATCTGCGAGGAATTGGCCCGGCGCTACCATCTGAGCTTCTTTTATGAAGATTGGCGCCAGCTCTGGCAGGAAGGCATCCGGCTTTCCAAAGCAGCCGGCATGTACCGCCAGCAATATTGCGGTTGCATATTCAGCGAAAAGGAACGTTACAGTGAGCAAATACGAAGAAATAAACTTAAGTGAACTGAAAGTATATTCCGTGGAAGATCGCTACAGCAAGGTGGATCTGTCGCTATTTGCGCAAAAGGGACCGGTAGACACAGCGCAGCTATTGGATAGCTTGCCCCAAATCCTAAGCGCTAAAGACCTCAAAGAGCTGGTTGCTTCATGTCGGGCGGCAAAAGCAAAAGGAAAAGCCATCATCATCGGCATGGGCGGCCACGTGATCAAATGCGGTCTTGCCCCTTTGATCATAGAACTGATGGAAGCGGGCTATGTATCTGCCATCGCTGTGAATGGCTCGGTAATAATCCACGATTTTGAGATCGCCTTTTGGGGAGCTACTTCCGAGGATGTTTCGCAGGCTTTGGCAGACGGATCTTTCGGCCTGGCATTTGAAACCTGTCACAACATCAACAGCTGCATCACAAAAGCCTCGCAAGAGGGGCTTGGTCTTGGTGAAGGCATCGGACGGGAAATCCTGGAGCACGCGCCCAATAAAGAGCTTTCTGTGCTGGGAATGGCATACAAGCACAATATCCCCGTTACCGTGCACGTGGCTATCGGCACCGATATCATCCATCAAACACCCTGCGCAGACGGCAAAGCCATCGGAGATTGTTCTCTAAGAGATTTCCGGATTCTGGCGCGATGTATCAGAGAACTCAACGACGGTGGAGTGTATCTCAATTTCGGATCTGCGGTGATTTTGCCGGAAGTGTTTCTAAAAGCGCTGAATCTGGCGCGCAATATCTATAAAGACGTGAAAGATTTCACTTGCGCCGTGTTCGACATGAATCGCCACTACCGTGCCCTGGTGAATGTGGCACAACGCCCCGTGGAAACAGGCGGGAAGGGATACTATTTCATTGGGCAACACGAGCTGCTGTTGCCCCTGTTGATCAAATCCATCCTATATAGTTGAATGGAGGATTATTGAGTCATTTTCTCAAGGCATTGATTGTAGACGCCGCCACAGGCTTTTATCGGATCCGGCGCTATCCACTGGGTGATTTTTTCGGACCGGTGGATCTGGGTTTGCATCTTTCGGGCAAATACAACTCTCTAAACATCGGGGCAGGTCTGCTTGCCGGCTCCATCTTTCCCGGTTCAAACCGGCTTATTTTTACCGGATTCTCCCCTTCCTGGGGCGGTTTCTATATCTCCAGCATGGGCGGTGCGGGGCTGGTCTTCGACAACCTGGGCATCAACCTCATCTCAATCATCGGAAAATCCCCAAATCCCGCCGTTATGGTGTTGAACCGCAAGCACGGCGAGGAGATCGAGCTGGACATGGATCCCGTAAATGAAGAATTGATCTGGCAGAAGGACGGGGTCTACTCCATGATGCAGAGAGTGCATGAGGCATATAAAGACCGCTATGAAAACGATCCCAGAATTTTGGCGGTAGGCCCCGCTGCAAAATACAGTGATATCGGCGGAATCGTATCCGTGCCCATCAAAGACAGTAAACTGAGCCATATTGACACTTGGGCAGGCCGAGGCGGCTTTGGTTCCAAACTCTTTCAGCAACACGGCATCTGCGCCATCATCTATGGTGGCACTCATATCGACGAGGACTTTCGGGATCGCAAGGTAGCGGACGAATGGTTCCAAACCCGCTACGAGCAAAAGATGGTGGCCAAAGATATGGAAGCCACCCAAAAATACCGCTTCGATCCGAAGGTGGACACCGGCGGTACTTTCGGCGTAAATTTCAATAACAATGCCGAGCGCCTCCTGGCTTTCAACTATCGCAGCATATACTGGCAGGATAGCGAGCGTAAAGCCTTCCATCAGAAGCATATCCGCGAACATTATCTGAAACAATTCAATACCGAAACCATAATCCCCAAAAAGCAGCAAACCTGCGGGGAACCCTGTGTGGCAGTGTGCAAGAAGTATGAAGGCATATACAAAAAGGATTACGAACCCTACCAAAGCCTGGGACCACTCTGCGGGATATTCGATCAACGCGCTGCTGAAAAGCTGTGTCACAAAGCGGACAGCCTTGGTTTTGACGCCATCTCCGTAGGGGGATTTGTGGCCTGGCTCCTGGATTGTCTGGACAGCGGCAAGATCTTGAAGGAGGAGCTGGGAGTGGATGATCTGCCCCGGTGGGACGCCGCAAACTTCCACACCGTGAACGACTCCATGCACAACGCGGATTTGGGCTGTGCCTTACTGGACAATATGATTGGACCTTCGCCCGGGATCGACCTGCGGGAAGGAGCCCGCAAATATGCCCGCCGCCTATCCCGCGCGAAGCAGGACGCCATTATGGATAGCTTTGTGTTCAATTCCTTCGGTCGCCGCGGCTGGATGGTGCCAAATCAGTATTGGACTCCCGGTGTGCTTTCGCCCATGCCGGCCATGGGCAGATACTATATGTATTATGGCGATCAATACGTTAGCCCTCGCTATCTGGGCAAAGTGAATGCGGACAGGATGAAGACAGAGCTGATGCTGGACAATCTGGGCGTCTGCCGTTTCCATCGTGCCTGGGCGGAGGAAATGCTGCCTGAGATCATCCGTGAGCTGTTTGGTCTGCACAAAGAATTTGAACTGAATTGTCACATCACGGCGCGGCGGATAAATTGCCGCAATGCCTCGGTTTTTTGGGAATCTGAACGTAGTATCGACTATGTGCATCAGGCGCTGCTAAAAATGGCATGCCAGCAAAACGATGATGATCTGAGACATTGGCTTATGCGTTTTGCCGAAGACAAAAAAGCAGCTGCATTCGATTTCTGGTACGAAATTCGCAAAGGTATAGACGAGAGTCTGCAGGAATTGTAGCTCACAAATTATAAAAAAACCTTGCCAAATCTGAGGATTTCAGAAAAGTGGCAAAAAATCATATTGGGCTTTGTTTTCGAAGCCTGTGGGAGAGTGAATGCGATTAAAAACCTTTCCTGGGGGTATCCACCCTCACGATCAAAAGCATTATTCAAAATCCGCAACCATCCGCAAGTATCCCACCCCCAATCGGGTGATCATTCATCTATCCCAACACATTGGAGCCCCGTCGTCTCCAATCGTGGAAGTAGGTGAATCCGTTTTGAAAGGCCAGGTTATCGCCGAGCCCTCCGGTTTTGTATCCCTTATGCAACATGCCTCCATCAGTGGCAAAGTAAGCAAGATCGGCAAATTCATGCATCCCACCGGCGCTATGTCCACCGCCATCGAGATCACATCCGACGGTTTGGATCAGATGGTGGCTCTGGATGACAATGAGAACTTTATGGAACTCCCTGTAGAGAGCATGAAAGAACGCATCGCAAACGCAGGCATCTGCGGCATGGGCGGTGCCGGATTCCCCAGCCATGTAAAGCTCTCACCCCCTGCGGACAAGCCCATCGACGTGGTGGTGCTGAACGGAGTGGAATGCGAACCTTATCTCACCAGTGACTACCGCTTGATGCTGGAACGCGCCGAAGACATTTTGCATGGACTGCGCGTGATCATGAAAGTAACCGGTGCCAAAAAAGGTATGATCGGCATCGAAGCCAATAAACCCGACGCTATCGCCTTGATGGAGAACCTCTGTGCCGGTAGGAAGGACCTCGAAGTGGTAGCCTTGAAACTGCAATATCCCCAAGGCGCGGAGAAACAACTGATCTTTGCCGCCACAGGACGCAAAGTGCCCGCCGGCGGTTTGCCCATGGCGGTGGGAGTTGTAGTGCAAAACGTGGGTACTGCAGTGGCGATATATGAGGCCATCCGCTATCAGAAACCCCTCATAGAGCGTGTGATCAGCGTTACCGGCTCCGTTGTGAGGAAGCCGCAAAACTTCCTGGCCCCCATCGGTACCTTATATAGTGAATTGGTGGAAGCTTGCGATGGCACCAGCGCTCCCATCGGCAAAGCGATATCCGGTGGACCCATGATGGGCTTTGCCCTTCCCTCTCTGGATGCAGCAATGACCAAGGGAAGCAGCGGATTGGTGTTGATGAACAAACACGAAGCGCGATCCATGGAAGAACATACCTGCTTGCGCTGCGCCCGTTGCGTGGACATCTGCCCCATGAACCTGATGCCCTCCATGATTGCCAACGCGGTAAAATACAATGACCTGGACATGGCAGTGAAAGCCGGATTGAACGACTGTATCAAATGCGGCAGTTGCGCCTATGTGTGCCCCGCTCATATTCGGCTGGTGCAATGGATCGATACCGGCAAGATCCGTTTTGCCGAAGCGCAAAGGAAAAAGTGATTATGAACAGCAATGAAAAACTGATCGTCTCCCCCGCTCCTCACGTGCACGATAGAAGCACTGTGAAGAATGTGATGTGGAATGTGGTGCTGGCGCTTATCCCCGCACTGATCTTTGCCACCTATTACTGGGGCTTCAGAGCCCTCTTGCTCAGCCTAACCGGTGCCGTTACCGCAGTGGTCTGCGAAGCCATCATACAAAAGCTGCGCAAGATACCCGTTACGGTGCACGACGGCTCCGCTTTCCTCACCGGCCTGCTCTTGGCCTTCAATATCCACGCCGGCGCCCCCATCTGGTTGCCCATTATCGGAGCCACCTTTGCTATCGCCATTGGCAAGCAAGTCTTTGGCGGACTGGGAAACAACCCTGTGAACCCGGCTCTTTTGGGCCGCGCGTTCCTGCTTGCCAGCTGGCCTACCCAGATGACAGCGGGCTGGGTGGCAGTAAAGAACTCCGCCATAAGTGGTTTGAACGACCTCAGTCGCATCGCCAACAACCTCAGTGAACTCTCTCCGAAGGCCTATGAACTGGTCACCTCCGCCACTCCCTTGAATGTGGCCAAAACCTTGCGTGACACCACCTTCGTATCGGAGATAAACGCTCAGGCCGGTGGCATTGACCTCGGGGGAAGGATCTTTGGCAGCCTCACGGAAATGGAGACTCTGAAAAGCTTGTTTTGGGGCAATATCGGCGGCTGCATCGGTGAAGTTTCTGCCTTTGCCCTATTGCTCGGCGCCGTTTACCTGCTCTACAAAAACATCATCGAATGGCGAATCCCGCTCTTCTATATCGGCACTGTCTTTGTGCTCAGTTTCATCTTTGGCGGCATTCCCGGCAGCGGGACCTCCGTGATGCTCCCCTTCTTCCACATTTTTTCCGGTGGTTTGATGCTGGGCGCCTTTTTCATGGCAACGGATTATACCACCACCCCACTCACCAAAAAGGGTAGAATAATCTTTGGCATCGGCTGTGGACTGCTTACCATCGTAATCCGCCTCGTGGGCGGCTATCCGGAGGGCGTTAGCTACAGCATCCTCTTTATGAATGTGCTCACTCCCCTCATAGACAGGCTTACTCTGCCAAAAGCTTTTGGGAAGGTGAAGAAATGAAATATTACATCAAGCTATCCCTCATCCTGCTCATCTTTTGCGCCGTTGCCAGCGGTATTCTGGCTTATGTAAACAGCCTCACTGCCCCGGTGATCGCAGCACGCAAAGCTCAAAATGAAATCGACACGCGCAATGCGCTCATCCCCGGTGCGGATTTCAGCGAAGCCAGCACTGCCGACGGCAGTACTTACTATATAGCCACCAATCCCGAAAGCGGCGAAGTATTGGGCTACACTTTCATCGCTGCCGAAACGGGATATTCCAGCACAGTGCAGACCATGGTTGGGGTAAATAAAGATTTTCATGTGCTGTCCATCAAAGTGATCGACCAGGCAGAAACCCCCGGATTGGGCGCAAATTGCAGCAACGACAGCTTCACCGGCCAGTTTGCCGGCATGAATCCGGATCAACTCTTCGTTGATAAAGACGGTGGACAAGTGGTAGCTCTATCGGGCGCTACCATCACCTCCCGCTGCGTTACCAATTCCATCCGCGAACGCATCCGGGCGGTGATGACAGACCTGCAATCCCCGGCTCAGGCAGGAGGTGCTCAGTGAACTTTGTAAAAGAACTTAGTAAAGGTATCATCAAGGACAATCCCATCTTCGTACTGGTATTGGGCATGTGCCCCACTCTGGCAGTTTCCACATCAGTGATGAATGCGCTGGGTATGGGCTTTGCTGCCACATTCGTCCTGATCTGCTCGAATATCATCATATCCCTCATCAAAAACATCACCCCCTCAAAGATCCGCATCCCCGTATATATCGTGGTTATCGCGGCCTTTGTTTCGATCGTAGACATGGTGATGGCGGCCTATTTGCCCGATCTGCACAAAAGCCTGGGACTCTTCATCCCGCTGATCGTGGTAAACTGCATCATTCTGGGCAGAGCCGAAGCCTTTGCCAGCAAGAACAACGTGATCATGAGCATTGCCGATGCCATCGGGATGGGGCTGGGCTTTACCCTTTCCCTGAGTGTGATCGCCACTTTCCGTGAGATCCTGGGTGCCGGCACATGGCTGGGCATGAAAGTTACTCCCATCACCTACGACCCGATGCTGATCGCGATCCTGGCTCCCGGAGCCTTTATAACCCTGGGCCTGCTGATGGCGCTGATGAATATGATAAAGGAGAAGAAATAATGGGATATCTCGGTGAAATCTTCGTGATGGCGATGACCGCCATCTTTATCCAAAATTTCGTTCTCTCCCGCTTCTTGGGTCTCTGCCCCTACCTGGGTGTTTCCAAAAAGCTGGATTCCGCCCTGGGAATGGGGATGGCAGTGATCTTCGTGATGACCCTGGCCAGCGCGATTACTTTCCTGATAAACAAATACCTGCTGCTACAATTTGACCTGATGTATCTGCAGACCATAGCCTTCATTCTCACCATCGCCGCTCTGGTCCAGTTTGTGGAAATGGTGATCCAAAAGAACGCCCCCGCACTCTACAAATCCCTGGGGGTATTCTTGCCACTCATCACCACAAACTGCGCCGTGTTGGGTGTGGCAATCCTAAATACCACCGCATTCAGAAGTGACGGCATCAGTGCCTACAATTTCCTGGACAGCGTGTTAAACGGATTCTTCAGCGGACTGGGCTTCACCGTCGTGTTGCTGGCCATGGCAGGTCTGCGTATGCGTTTGGAAAAAGCTGAACTTCCCAAAAGCATGAAGGGAATGCCCATTGCCCTTATTCTGGCTGGCATTATGGCTCTGTCCTTCTACGGCTTCATGGGCTTCAAAATCTAAGGGAGGAAATGTGACTTTGATCTTATTACAAACCGCCTCCACTTTCAGCACCATCGGCTTACCCATATTGATAATCGGCGCTTTGGGACTGGTTTTCGGCCTCATCCTCGCCATAGCGTCCAAGGTCTTTGAAGTGAAGATAGATCCCCGCGTGGAAGAAGTGCTAAACGCCTTGCCCGGAGCTAATTGCGGAGCTTGCGGCGCAGCAGGATGCGCAGGTTATGCGGAACGCATCGTGAATGAAGGCGAAGCCGTGAACAAATGCGCTCCCGGAGGTGCCAATGTGGCAGCGATGATAGCCCGGATAATGGGACAAGACGCCGCTGCCATGACGCAGAAAGTAGCCGTGATCCATTGCAGCAGCGGGGGTGTAGACAACACAAGCTGGAAATACAACTACGAAGGCGTGGAATCCTGCAAGGCAGCAATAAATGTGGCCGGCGGACCCAATGTCTGCGCCTGGGGCTGCATGGGCTTAAACGACTGCATGAAAGCTTGCCAGTTTGATGCCATCTCCCTAGATGCCAACAATATGCGAGTGATTGATTATGCCAAATGCACCGGTTGCGGCGCTTGCGTGAAAGCCTGCCCCCGCGATCTCATCATGCTGATCCCGATCAATCGCACCGTCTACATAAAATGCTCATCCCAAGAAAAAGGTCCTGACGCCAAAGCGGTCTGCGGCAGCACTCATCCCTGTATCGGCTGTGGCATCTGCTCGCGCAAATGTCCCGTGCAAGCCATCACCATACAGAACAATCTGGCGCGCATCGACTATGATAAATGTATCAATTGCGGTCTCTGCGCCACAGTCTGCCCCACCAAGGCCATCCAGGATCTCATGGCAGGTATGCGCAAGAAAGCGGAGATCAATCCCGAACTGTGCATCGGCTGCACCATCTGCGCCAAAGTATGCCCGGTTCAAGCCATTGCCGGCGAATTGAAACAAGTTCACAATGTGGACAAAGATAAATGCATCGGCTGCGAACAATGCGTGGCCAAATGCCCTAAAAAGGCCATCGAAATGACCTGATCCAAATCTCTTAATACAGTGCCGGATCCCCCCATGGGTCCGGCATTTTTTTTCCCGCGGCACCATCGAAGAGCGTAACAAAGAGAAGCTCCAAAAGCCCCTATCACATCTTACTCCTCTCAATTGCGCCCTGCTCCCGGTGAGTTCAATCCGCTTTCTATTCACTCCCGAGCACATGAATATCGCACCAGCCATAAAGCCCCAAAGAAATCGTGCCCCTCGGAAAGGAGGGGCACGGGATTTTGACTTAGGAGGTTGCACACTGTGGTTTGGAGTAACCACATTTATCGGCAGGGGATACCGATAAGGAGTTGCAAATGTATAGTGCAAAGTATGTGCCAAAAGCAGGATTTTCATATATCCCTATATAGCAGTATATTATGAAGTGTCCCCCAAGCGGGGGGTTTAAGATGTGTGGAACTAAAGTGTTGATTTGTGGATACTTTTCCACAAACCCAGGACGCAGGAATGCCTTGACAGATAGATAGTTCTCAGTATTTGGTTTTCAAAACTATCGTGGATCGCGGTAGAGATAAAGGGATTGGAAATGAGCAAATGTAAGCATAGATATTTGGTAAGCGGTGGGGCCGGATTCATTGGCTCACATCTGTGCGAAGCCCTCTTAGAGACGGGCTCCGAAGTGATCTGTCTGGATAATCTGAGCGATTTTTACGATCCCCGGATCAAGCTGGCAAATCTGCATACTCTGCTACCCCGGAAAGGTTTCAGCTTCATCAAAGCCGATATCCGGGATACTGATGCGCTACAAAGCATCTTCTCTTCAAACTCCATAGACATGCTCGTGCACATTGCCGCCATGGCAGGAGTGCGTCCCTCCATCGAGAATCCCCGCCTCTACTACGATGTAAACCTGATGGGCACTCAAAAGCTTCTGGAAATGTGTCGCCGGCACGGCGTCAAAAAGCTCGTGTTCGCTTCCTCTTCATCGGTTTATGGCAACAACTGTGTTCCCTTTTCGGAAGCCGATCCGGTGGATAATCCCATCTCGCCTTATGCTGCAAGCAAAAAGGCTGCTGAGCTGATGTGCCACACCTGGTATCATCTTTACGATATCTCAACTATTTGCTTGAGATTCTTCACAGTATATGGCCCCCGGCAAAGGCCGGATCTGGCTATCCATAAGTTTGCCCGGGATATTCTGGCAGATAAAACTATCACACTGTTTGGCGATGGAAGCAGCTCCCGTGATTACACCTATGTAAAAGACATCATCGCCGGAGTATCAGCTGCTGTCGATCGCCTCCATGCATCGGAAACAAAGCTCTATGAAATATACAACTTAGGCAATGCTGAACCAATCTCGCTGATAGATATGGTTAGCGCTCTGGAACAGGTATTGGGCAAAAAGGCGAAGTTGCGGCATAAAGCCATGCAGGCAGGGGATGTAGAACGCACTTTTGCGGATATCAGCAAAGCCGGGGAATTCCTGAACTATGCACCATCCACTCCATTTATGGAAGGGCTGCAGAACTTTGTAGACTGGCTGGTAACCACGAAAGACTAAAACCACGAAAGACTAAAACCACGAAAAGCACGAAAAGCACGAAAAGACACGAAAGATATGGGAAGAATATATAATCAGAAAAAATATGTGTTAGATCACGAATCTCTCGATATGAACTTTGGGGTGGGATTGGAAGTTCACTAACAAACCAAGATTCATCCGGGTTATTTTTGGGTAGTTCATAAGCTGGGCTCTGTGGATTGGGTTAAGCTCAGATACAGCTTTAATCTCAACTATTATCTTATCGTAGCAAATAAAATCCAGCTTGTAAGTGTGAGTAATCGCTTCATTTTTGTATCAGATAGTAAGTTCCGGCTGGGCAGCGTATGGTATTCCCAGACTGCTAAATTCCTTACATAGACACTCTTGATAAACAGCCTTCAGAAAACCGGGCCCTAATTCTTTATACACTTCAAAGATAGCTCCGGAGATCTTATAAGATTCATCTTTATAGACAATTTTTTCCATAATTGCCAAACACCTCTTTCATAATTTACTCACTTATTAGGGCTCTTTAATGATTTTTCGTGTATTTCGTGTATTTCGTGTATTTCGTGGTTTAATTATTTCGTGTATTTTCGTGTATTTCGTGGTTAAATAAATCATTCGTGGTTTATAACGCAGCGGATCACCCAGCTTGCTGCCATCAACCCCATCATCGCCGGCATATAGCTGATGCTACCGATTCTCTGCCGCTGTCTGCCTCTTTCGATTATGATCTCATCGTCACTTTCCACCTCATCGATGATATCCAAGGCCAATTCCGAAGAATACACACAGGGAAAATCCAGCCTTACTCCTCTGCGCCTGAGGAACTTGCGAACTCTGCGGGCCAGCGGGCAATTGATGCTTTTGCTGATCTTATCCAGATGGATCTTCCCGGGATCAACTCGGTTCCCCGCCCCCATCACCGAGATAAAGCGCCTGCCGCTTTTTGCCAGATCCTCCAGAAGCCCGATCTTTGGTCCCAAGCTATCGATGGCGTCGATCACATAATCTGCCTCAGCGGTCAGTTCAGCCCTGTTTTCCGCATCCAGAAACACTTGATGGCATACAACATGCGCCTCATCGTTGATCGCCAGTATGCGCTCTTTCATCAGCTCGGTTTTTGGTTTACCGATGCTGTCCCGAATTGCCAGCAATTGCCGGTTCAAATTGCTGGGACCCACTGTGTCAAAATCTATCAGAATGAAATGTCCGATTCCAGCTCTGGCAAGGGCTTCAACCGCGTAAGAGCCTACTCCGCCCAAGCCGGCGATGCATACGCTGCTTTGTTTCAGATGCTCCAGCGCTTTGCTGCCGATCAAGAGTTCTGTGCGGGAAAAATCCGTCATAAGTCACATCCGGTCAAGAGCTTGTAGTTAAAAGCCTGCACCCGGATCAGCTCCCGGAGGTCGATCCCGGATAGTTCTGCGCAATGACGGATCACATTGATAAGGCGCAACAAAGGATTGCGCTCGCCTTCACGCACATAATAGCGGGTGATATCCGTTTCAAAGAGATATCTTCCCCCTGCCAGCATGGCATCCAGGAGCTCCCGCTTGTCCTGCCGCAAAATGCGCTCGCTGATAGTATAACAGCAGTCCGTCTTACATAGATTTGTGAATGCTTCCACACTCCCCGCATAACCGTGTAAAAGATAGCGAAGAGGGTACTGGCACAGCATCTCGTATGCCTCCTGCTGGTGCCCCACGATGTGCAGCACCACCGGCAACCGATATTCTGCTGCCAGCTCCAGTTGGCTTTCAAAAGTCTGCCGCATCTGCCGTTTATCCGGATTGCCTTTGTCCAGCCCTATCTCCCCAATTGCCCAGATAGCCCCATCCTCACACAGTTTGCGGATGTCGTCGAGCTCCAGATCGCAAGCATCAAAAAAGGGGTGAATCCCCGCGCTAAAAAGCAGCTTTATACCCTCGATACTCGCAATCCGGGGATACTCTGCAAGATCCGCTTTGGAGAGAGCCGCGGATAGATAGTGCGTGATGCCACAGGAGGCGGCTTCTTTTAACAGCGGTCTCAAGGGCATCAGTTGCTCCAGGTTTGCCAAGTGGCAATGGGCATCACAAGGCTTCATATACTCAACTCCGGCAATAGCTTTGTGATGTGCCCGGCTACTCGTTTTCCCGCTCTGCCATCCAGGGCATCAAAGAAAATGGCATTTGCCTTTTGGCGCTGTAAGGCATGTTCATCCGGATGCTCTAAAGCGCGTTCAATAGCAGGCATCAGATCCTCAAAACTCTCTATTTGAATGCTGATGTCGGCTATGATGTCATACACTTCCACCACCGATCGCCGTGCGGCAGGTATATGCCAACTGATCATCGGCTTGTCCAGAGCGCAGATTTCAGCGATGATGGAGGATGTATCCACTATGCAGACTTCCATATCCGGGATGTAGTTCAAGGGATTGTCTTCGATGAAAGTGATCCCTTCCATCTCCCGCAAACGCCTGATGTAGTCCGGATTTGTCCAGGGATGCACGCTCACGGCGATCTGATATATCCCCGCCAGCTCCGGCAGACGCTCAATCCAGCGTTCGATGCCGCTCATGCCGCTGCTGTCGTAGGTGGCGGTGAAGAGCAGCTTTGGCTTTGCTCCCGGTTTTTTTGGCACATTTTTTGGGGGCAGATATGGATCCAATTTGGGATAACCGCCCACTTCACCGCAGCGCACACCAATCTCGATGGCATTGTCCAGATCTTTCTGAGAGCTGAACATATAGAGGCTGAAGGGCCGGTAGTTCTTTGAGGAAGTACGGCGTTTAAAATGGTATGCGCCGTGCATCATCCCTATCTTGATTACGCCATTGCAAGGAAACTTGTGCGGGGAGACCCGGCACATGATGACCGCCTTGGGGTACACCGGAAGTCTGCGCGCGTGTATGCCTTTTGCTTTCAGATAGCGCCAGGTATCAGCTTTGTCCGTTACAATCGAGATGTTTTTCAGATGTTTCTGTACCGGCTGCCAGATCTCCAGATCTACCAGAGTATGGCAATAGAAGACGGTTGCATCCCGCTTTTTCAGTATGTTCAAGACATGCCAGACGGCGCTGTAAAGGGGTTTGAGCAGGTAGTATGAAAAGACCATTATGCGTTTAAGAATTGCCCCAGAGCGGCTGCCAACATTTCTTCGAAGCTCTCGTGCTTTTCCCGGAAGCGCCACTCTCCATTATCCAAAACGTAATAGCCTTTACCGCGCACTATTATGTTGATTCCAAAGTGCTGCGCCTGATACTCAAAGAGGTAGATGTTCCCTGAGGCATCCTCACCCAAATCCACCGATAAACATGGTGCCTTGAAGCGTTTATAGAGGCTGTGTGCCATATCCAGTTCGGGCCGGGGATTTTCGATGTTGAAATCAAAGAGTTTTGCCCCACTGGCCCTGAAATCTCCGGCTTTGGTGTGCCGCTTGCTGATGAAATATTTGTCGCCCAATACAATCACCCGATAGTCAAAGCTTAGTCCGGGCACATATTCCTGAAGGATGAAAGGGATATCGGGAGTCATGTAGTCCTGATACTGCAGCGCGTCTTTATATAGATCATAATTCGGATATCCGGGTATGCTTTTGTGTTTGCGCAGATTCTTTCGCCGCCAATAATCCAGCTTTTGCCCCCAAGATACTCTCGGTTCATGCTTGGTAAGCTCTTTCAAGATGTCGTCTTTGCTGTTCACCAGAGCGACACCGGTGCTGTTAGAACCGGTTAAGGTCTTGAACACCAAGGGGAATTTCAGGTCATAATGTTGCATTTCCCGCTTGCTGCTAAAGAAATGATAGTCCAAACTGTGGATGCCCATATCGCGTTTCAAAAGCTCCTGCCAGCCTTTGTTTTCATGACAGTAAAAGAGATCAAAGGAAGGCAGCAGAGTATTGCCTTTACGCTGTAGATACAAGAGGCAATCACGAATGTATGGCCTCAGGTTTTCGCGATGACTGAAGCTGTAATACACTAGGCTGTCACGTATCTCAACCGCGCCATTGACCACTTCATGGAAATCGTGTTTACGCACTTCAAAACCCAGGCTTTGCAGTTCCTTGATGAAGGCATCAGTATCGATGCTGACCCAAGGCTTTCGCGTCTGACCGATAAAATCGTCGTATCCCGTTAATACATATATCTCTCTCATTATTCATCCATATAGCCAGTAATTCTGTTTAAAGTATCTTGGGGCAATATCTGTCTCATGCAATTGTGATGCTTCAAAGGACATTTTTGTGGGCCATGACTGCTGCAGGGACGGCAATCCAGATTCGTCTCGAACACTACGTCCTTTTCCCGGTAAGGATAGTAGCCGATGCGTTGCACGGTTGGCCCAAAGAAGGCAAACACTCTCACCCGCATGGCGTTGGCGATGTGCAGGGCACCACTATCGTTACAGATCATTGCCTCACAGCGGGATATCGCAGCTGCGCTCTGCAGCAGATTGGTCTTTCCTGTCAGATTTAGCAGATGATGATTTGAGACACTGTCCTCAATGCGATCGCACTTCTCTTTATCATCCGGACCGCCGATGATCACGATCCCAAAGCCCTGCTCCAAAAAGCCGCGAACCAAGTGCTCGTAGTATTCAAGCGGCCAGCATTTGGTAGCCCACATCGATCCGGGCGCAATGGCAAGAACTCGCAGTCCCGCCAGAGGAAGCATCAATTCATCGCTGTATCGATAATCTTCCGCAGAGGGAAACAGCTCGCTTTGCATGTCAAAGCTTCTATTTGTTAGCAATTTCAGCAGGCTCAAGTTTTTATTGATCTTGTGTATCCCTTTGGGATGCGCTGTTTTCAATGTCAGCAGCCGGGGCATTGTCCCGCGGTCAAAGCCCAGGCGAACCGGGATTCGGGCCAGATACAGCAGCAGATGCGTCCTGCCGGAACTGTGCGGGGAAATCGCCATCTCATAATCCATTGCTTTTAGCTGTCGCACCATCTGCGCCATACTTTTCAGCGGAGATTTACGTTTGGGATACACCAGCACCCGGCTCAGATGAGGGTTATTTTCCAGAAGCTTTGCCGCCCCGGGTACCACCAGAACGTCGATCTCTGCCTCCGGATACAGCTCGCTTACTGCCCGGATCAGTGGCGTTACCAAAATCACATCGCCGATGAAGGCGGTTTGTACGATCAAGATTCTTTTCATAGCAGCTTTTTATACAATTCCAGATTCATTTGTGTCATCCGCTCTTTGCTGAAGTGCTTTCCCCGGCTCAGCGCGCCCTCGCCCAGCCTTTTCCTCAAATCAGGATCCTCTGCCAGCTTCAGCATCGCCTCTGCCAAAGCCTCGGGATTACGCTTCTCTACCAGTAACCCGCTGATGCCGGGCTCGATCATCTCCGGAATGCCACCGGCTTTTGTACCGATTATTGGCAATCCCACACTCATCGCGTCCAACACAGAAGTTCCCAGCCCTTCCTTTTTGGACGCCAGCACAAAGATGTCGAATGCCTTCAAAAAGCCACCAACCTCTTTTTGCATACCGGCAAAGCAGATCTTGTCGCCTATGCCCAGTTCTTGCGCCAATTCTTTCATGACCGGCAGTCTTTCACCATCGCCCACCGCCATAAAGTGCAGCTTGGGATTCCGAGAAAGCGCTTTTGCTGCGGCGCGAATATAGTTCTGATAGTCTTTATGGAAAACGAAAGCGGCAATAGTGCCGATCAAAACGCTATCCGGTGGAATCTGCCATTTCTCCCTGAAATCAACAGGCACCCGGTCATTTCCAAAACGATGGACATCTACCCCACTGTGGATCAGATGTATTTTCTGAGCTGCCACGCCATCGTTCAAAAGTACTCTGCGGATATTTTCGGAGATCGCCACCACAGCGTCTGTGGCTCTCCCCATATATTTGAAGCGGGACAAGAGATTGGTGGATACAGGAAAATCTACTCTGCGCGCCGCCACGATCTTTATGGATGGAATAAAGAGCTTTGCCAGGATGCCCCAGCCCAGAGCGTGAGAGCTGTGCAGATGCAGGATGTTGATATGCTCTGCCCAAGCGTAGCATGCCAAACGAAACGCGGCAAAGACATCAAGCTCTCCCAAAAAAGACAAAGGTTTTACCGGCAAGCCATCCCGGTTCAACCGTGCTTGCATCTCAGCACCCTTGCGGCACACAAAATCGCTGTGAACGCCCAATTCGCACAAGCCTTGATGCAGATAGTATGCCTGCTGCTGACCTCCCCGCCAACCGCGTTCAGTATCTACGTGCAATACTCGAATTTCTTTCATTGGCGATATTTGTGCCATATTCCCCGGGCAGAATTTTTGCATAATAGATAGCCATGATAGCCATCTAGAAAACCCAGCTTCAGAATATACATCTTCACAAACTTATGTGTAGCCCTCAGTGCTGCTGACAGCATATTCTCACGAGGAGCATGCGCCAGAGCGCCATACAGTTTCATCTTTTTGAGATGACTTTCCACCGTGGGATAGGTGAGATGATGAATCAGGGCTTTGCAGGTGGCCCGTTCCTGACTCACCCTGATCCCTTCATGCACCGGCAAGTCGTTGAATCCGCCAAATTTGCGGTTAAAAAGCCGCAAGGGCGCGTCATTTTGCCAGCCGCAAAAGCGGATAGCTTTGCCCAGGTAGTAACTGCGGCGTTTGATGTGCCAGGCCTTAGCCTCAAAATCCCGCTTTCGCAAAGCGATCAGTTCTTCTATCAATTCCGGACTCAGGCGTTCATCGGCATCAATGGAAAGTATCCAGTCATTTGCTGCCAGGCTTACCGCGTGTCCTTTGGCTTTTCCAAAACCTTCCCAGCATTCCAGTCTCGCTACTTTTGCTCCCATGGCCTCCGCTGTGGGCAGCGTATCGTCTGTGCTCCCAGTATCCAATACCAATATCTCATCCGCCCAAGTTAATGTCTTCAGGCAATCGGAGATATTGCTGCTTTCATTTTTGGTAATGAGTACTGCGGAAAGCTGTGTCAAAGCTAATCCCCCATATCTACAAAGAGATCCTGACGTGAATTGTCCAGGCCCTTTTCGCAGTAGAAACTTGTCCCGGTGATGCGCTGTGCCATCTTCCTGGCATGTTCCTTGTTGCGTCTTTCGCCCCGGGCATTATAGGGCTCATGATACAGATGCAAAGGAAAATGCTCTTTTACGAAGTTATAACCTACTTTCCCGCTGGCTCTCAGCCTCTTTCCAAGGTTATCGTCTTCATTGCCCCAGCCCACAAAGCTTTCATCAAAGCCGTTTACCCGCTCAAAATCGCTTTTGAACATGGCAGATACGCCGCTCCGCAATTTCACGCCCTTGCAAAAGGGCAATCGCAGGGAAGCAGTGAAGTAATAGAAGAAGTCTTTGCGGGCTTGACTGCAGATCTTTTTGTACTGGGCTTCAGTCACGATTTCTTTGTAGTCCACACCCACGAGCTCGCGTGCCAATAGCTGTCCGCTCTGCTTCTGACTGAGGCGTACGGGATAGCCGCTGAGGAATCTTCCCGGCTTCAGCGCTTCCAAAATGCTTTGCAGATACAACGGGGGGACAACGATATCCTGATCCAAAAACACGATGATATCGCCACCGGATACCGATGCACCGTTGTTACGTACCCGTGCCGCTCTGAAATCCTCATGATCCTGGCGCACATAGTGCGCTTTACCGGCAAATTTTTTCCGAAACTCTTGTAAAAGCGTCCGGGGATCATCGCTGGAGCCATCATCGCTAAGTATCACTTCATAGGGCAAAACAGTTTGCTGCAATATGGATTCAAAACACTTCTGTAGCAAGTTCAGATGGTTGTATACCGTGATCACAATGCTGATCTTTGATTGCAAAATGCCGGTTTTTGTGCTCATCGTTTCAGTTCTATATAGTTTTTGAAAGTTCCGACGGGTCCGGTGATCTTTTCCAATAGCGAGAGCAGGCGGATGCCGGGCTTCTCGTGTTTATGAGGCTGTCTGCCGGGGTTTGGTTTACCCTTGTATTGCAACTTATCCGCCCAATCGAAACGGGAGATCATATCCATCATCACTGCGGGATGGCTCTCGTCGAAAGTTTTCAGTCTGTCCAGCGGTCCATAGTCAAAATATTGTGGCACGGCAGAATAATGTGCTTCCGCTCTGGCTTTGCCCCAATGCACGCTATCCAGAGCGCGGCGTTTGTTCTGCATCAGATGTGGTGGGCGCACCCAACCGTAATGATAGATGTAGGCATCCACTTTGGCCACCCTCAGTTTGCGGGTGCCGGTTTCCTGGCGCGGATTGTCGTAATGTTCGAACCAGCGGAAGGATTGTGCGCTTTGGTAGGAATGGATGTTGGGCAGATTGCGCACGATGCGGATCTCCCACGGGTACCAGCCATGCCCGCCCTGATAGTGCTTGTAGTCTCCCCAGAAGTGTTTGTAGCTAAAGAGCAGCCCTTCCACTTCGGAATCCGGGAGTAGTTCTTCACACCTAGCTTTGATAGTAGGGAGATATTTTTCATGAACTACTTCGTCTGCTTGCACATAAAAGAGCCAATCCCCACTGCAGGCCTTCATGGCGATATCGGTCTGATAGCTGTTGATCATACCCCGGTGGCAATACTTTTCTTCCCACACGGTGTCGATGATGCGGAGCTTGGGATCATTGATGGCGGCGATCAATTCGCGGGTATGGTCATCTTCATCGCCCTTCCCCACCGCCACCACAAATTCGTCGCAAATGGGCAGGATGGATTTGATGGCTTCGGCGCTGGGATAATACAATTTCTCGCCGTTTCTTACAAAAGAGAATCCGCTAATCTTCACATGGTCTCCTATTGGTTAAATTGCAGATTGTACAGGGTTTGATAGCGTTCGCTGGTGGCCAGCAGCTCTTCATGATTGCCTATTCCGGTTATCTGACCGCCTTCCAGCACCACAATCGTATCGGCCGTGAGGATGGTGGAGAGCCTGTGCGCGATCAGGATCACGGTACGGTTCCGGGTGGCTTCATCGATGGCATCTTGCACCATGCGTTCGCTCTCGGTATCCAGCGCGCTGGTGGCTTCATCGAAGATCAATATAGGGGGATTCCCCACGATGGCACGGGCGATACACAGCCTTTGCCTTTGACCGCCGGAGAGGTTCAAGCCTTTTATATCCAGCATTTGCTCATATTTATCCGGGAAAGTCTCGATGAATTCATCCGCGTGAGCGATTTTGGCAGCACTGCGGATATCGGCAGCGCTCAGCTCCTTTTTACTGCCGTAAGCGATGTTTTCCAGCACGGTCTTCGTGAAGAGCACACTATCCTGCGTAACCACGCCAAAGAGATTGCGCAGGTCGTCCAGCTTGATCTGACGCACGTCGATGCCATCCAGCAGAATAGAGCCTTCTTTCACATCATAGAGGCGGTTAATAAGGTTCGTGACCGTGGTTTTCCCGCCTCCGCTGGCACCCACAAAGGCAATTTTCTTGCCCTTGGGAATCTTTAGATTCAGCTTGTGGATCACTGGCTTGCCCGGCTTGTACCAAAAGCTGACATCCCGAAACTCGATGGAATCGGTAAAATCGGTCTTACTTACGGCATTCGCATCGTCCTGTATGTTGGATTCCTGGTTTAAAACCAGCGCGATGCGATCCAGCGAAACCGTCGCTTTTTTGATCTCGGTATAAAGCTGGGTGATGCTCTTCATGGGGTGCAACATGGAAAATACGGCAAATAGAAAGGCGGTAAAATCCCCCAGCGAAAAATTCCCCCCGGGATCCAGGATCATGCCGCCACCGATGATCACCACCACCACACCGGTTATCGCGGAATTCAGCTCCGAGAGCGGCACATTCATGGCGCTATAGATCTGCGCTTTCTGCCACAACTTCTGGTGCCGGTTGTTGATCTTGCGAAAGGCTTTGTATTCTTCATCCTCTCTGCGAAAGGCTTTCACGATCTTGATGCTGTTCAACACCTCTTCCACCGCGCTAAACATCGCCGATATCTGGTTTTGGATGCGGCGAGAGTATTTCTTGATCTTTTTCCCCAAAAACCCAATGGTGAAAGTGAGCAGTGGCACCACCAGGATGCTATAGGCAAAGAGCTTGGGATTCAAATAGATGGCGATGTACATATATACTATCACCGTGCTGAGATCGCGAATGCTGTTGAAAGTGGCAAAGATGAATTGATTGGAGACTATTTCCACATCGTTCACCATTCGCACAATGGCGTCGCCCACCTGATTCTTTCCGTAAAACTCCAGGCTTTGATTTAGATAACGGTGAAACATATGCCCGCGCATATCACGGATCGTTCTGCCCCGCAGCAATACAAAGAAACTGCGATTGGCAAAATAGGCCAGATTCTTCAGTACTATGACGATCACAATGAATAGGCAAAGCAGATACAGCAAAGAGAGGGAATCGCTGTACATCATCACTTCTTTCAGATCTTCCCACAAGGGCGCCAGTTCCTTTAACGATGATATCTGCCAGACGGATCCTTCTGTGGCAAAGAACTCCGCTACTGCAGCCTTTATCGCGCTGAATACCTGAGGGGCATTATGATAGATCAGCTCCGGTTTATTGGGGTTGAATACAAAATCGAAAAGCGGGATAAGAGCCGTGATGCTGACACCGCTGAAGAGAGCATACAAAGCCATAGAAACCAAACCGGCGAGGATATATGGCCAATAGCGAAACATCATCCTGTAGAGCAGGATCAAATTTCCGCTTCGTTTTCCGCTGTGTTCTTTCTTATCCATAACGTACCAATAAAAAAAGCCAGCAAATGCTGGCAAGGAAAAAAGTGGCACGCCCTAAGGGATTCGAACCCCTAACCTTCTGATCCGTAGTCAGATGCTCTATCCAATTGAGCCAAGGGCGCGCATCGTTTCGTCATCTTTTTCTACAACGTCTTTTCTGTCAATAAAAAAAACATCCAGCGTTACTCATTGCGCGCAAGCACCGCAATTCCACGCAGCAATGCGAAGTAAGCAATCGCCTCTCCATTATGCTTATCATTCCCCTCAGTCTTGTCCGTTTGTCCGGTTTCTATAATCAATTATCAATTGCGCTTTAGCGCATATTCCCCTTGTATTATTCACAATATTGGTTAAACTATGTAGATTGATTACATGAAAATAAAGGAGTAACAAATGACAAATACAATGCAACTTACTATCCTGATGGTGCTTATGCTGTCCTTCGTATCAGCATACGCCATTGAACACACTGTGGGGATCCGGGGTGGAGCTACCATGCCCTTTTTTGATATCGACGACGATGCCAAGACCAAATTGATGGGCGGCATCAGCTACGAAGCCTGGTTGAAAGACTATCTCAGCCTCGGTATCAGCCCATATTATACCGGTATGGAAGCCGGGGATAATCTCCTCAAGTACAAAACAAGCGTGATCGGAGCCGATATCAACGCGAAATTCCGCCCGGTCAAGAAGTTTGCCCTGAACTATCCGGAAAAAACCATCCGCCGCATATCACCATTTGTGAATTTGGGTATTGGATTGGCAAACTACAGCTCAGAAGCCAGTGCAGGCGCTGAATGGCTCAGTAATGACGAAAGCAATACCGCGTTTGTGGCTCCCAGCGCCGGATTGGGAGTTTCTTTTCTCACAAAGTGGGACGTGAACGTGGATTTGGGTGCGCAGTTCGTCCATCCTTTTGATGACAATTTTGACCAGATCGAAACCAAGGCCAACGATTCTTATCTAATGCCATATCTGGGAATCGGTTACACCTTTGGCGGCAAGAAAGCCAAGGAAGTGGCAGATAAATTCGTAAAACGGCATCTTCTGCGCGATCAGATCAGCATGGAGCGGGATTTCACCCTTAATTCCGTGCAATTCGAAATCGGCAGTGCAAATCTCACCAAAGACGCTGAACTTAGTCTGGACCAAGTGGCCGCGGAAATGAAGAAAAACCCTGAGGTAGAGGTGGCTATTCATGGTCATACAGACAACACCGGCAGCAAAGAATTGAATGATGCGCTATCTCTCAGACGCGCCGATTCCGTGAAAGAATACCTGGTAAAACAAGGCATTGAAAGTGAAAGAATCAGCACCCAGGGTTTTGGTTTTTCCATGCCTATCGCCGACAACAACACCGAAGCAGGCAGAGCTGAAAACCGTCGCATCGAATTCGTGATCAAAAACGCGAAATCGAAATAGGCATCTCACTTTGCAATAACGATTCAGGTGTAGCCTTACTGCTCCTCGGCCCTGCAAAAGAGGGTTGGGGAGCATTTTTTTACTGCTTCTACAGGAGGCATGAATATAAATCAAAGCCTTGAAGATATTGAACCCGCTGCTCTTCCTCGCTTTTCTGATCACGGTTGTGGCGATGATACTCTACAAAGTGCCCGGAAGATATCAATACGATGCAGATACAGTGGGCCGGCTACACGAAATCTCCGGAATCGTATTCGTCTCCCGGCGCCTCTCCTGAGGCGTCAATTATGCGGCTGAAAGCCGTACCCACACTAGCCCACAAAATGGCTACGCAATTTTGCGGGGACCCCAGTCTCCGGCATGCTTGTGTATCTCGTTTCTTTCACCCCACAAAATAGCTGCGCAATTTTGCGGGGACCCCGATCTTTCACCCCACAAAATAGCTGCGCAATTTTGCGGGGGCCCCAGTCTCCGGCATGCTTGTGTATCTCGTGCCT
>ENA-UOOR01000333-UOOR01000333.1-fermentation-metagenome-genome-assembly--contig:-NODE-333-length-69734-cov-168.589690_pt1 | contig 69734 bp, 46 predicted proteins | sample MGYA00245780_ERZ724029 | MGnify/ENA primary metagenome ERZ724029 (study PRJEB28704, sample SAMN03018315) | fermentation metagenome | biome: anthropogenic terrestrial biome; feature: soil...
TAGAGGCTAGAGGTTAGAGGCTAGAGGTTAGAGGCTAGAGGTTAGAGGCTAGAGGTTAGAGGCTAGAGGCTAGAGGCTAGAGGTTAGAGGTTAGAGGTTAGAAGTAAGAAGTAAGAAGTTAGAGATTCTCCCCCCGTCTCCCCGTCCCCTTGTCTCCTTGTACCCTCCCTTATCATACTTTCACTTCCAGGCCACGACAGGGTGAAAAAAAACGCTGTCAGGGCATTCCCTTTACTTCATCTCCCCTTTTCCATTTCTCCTGGTCCCTGCGATGCCTTGAATCTTCGTCTCCATTCCAATTTCAGCCCTCACAGGGTGAGACAAACCCTGTCAGGGCATGTCGCTCCGACTCCTAATACGCTCTTGCAAAAACTACCCTCTTATCCGAAGACTTGCCGGTTAAAATACATTTACCTGCCTCGGGTTTGGCATCCAGTGGAATGCAACGGATGGTAGCTTTGGTTTTCTCTTTGATTTCCTGTTCGGTTTCAGGAGTTCCGTCCCAGTGAGCCAGTACAAATCCGCCCTTATTATCCAGTAAATCAACAAATTCTTCCCAGGTATCAGCTTTGGTGGTGAGGTTGTCTCTAAAATCAAGCGCACGCTGGAAGAGGTTCTTTTGGATACTGTCGAGTAGATGCTCAACCTTATTTTCGATATCGGCAAGCTGATAGGTAGCTTTTTCCAGGGTGTCGCGGCGGGAAACTTCAACGGTGCCGTTTTCCAGGTCACGTGGCCCAATGACCAACCGTACCGGTACCCCTTTAAATTCATATTCATTGAATTTCCAGCCGGGTTTGTAGGTATCCCGGTCGTCATATTTAACAGATATGCCTTTGGCTTTCAGATTTTTAACAATTTCATCTACTTTTTCAGTGATGGAGGCCAATTGCTCCGCATTTCTGTAAATGGGTACAATAACCACCTGGGTGGGAGCCAGTTTTGGAGGCAACACCAACCCATTGTCATCAGAATGTGCCATAATCAGCGCCCCGATTAAGCGCGTAGAAACGCCCCATGAAGTAGCCCATACATATTCAAGCTTGTTTTCCTTGCTAAGAAATTGAACCTCGAAAGCTTTGGCAAAATTCTGTCCCAGAAAATGGGACGTTCCGGCCTGCAGCGCTTTGCCATCCTGCATAAGGGTCTCTATGCAGTATGTTTCAATGGCACCGGCAAAACGTTCGTTGGGTGATTTGGTGCCTTTGAGTACCGGTACCGCCATAAAATTCTCAACAAAGTCAGCGTAAACATTAAGCATCTGTTCGGTTTCTGCTATGGCTTCTTCCGAAGTGGCATGAGCCGTATGACCTTCCTGCCAAAGAAATTCAGCCGTGCGTAAAAATAGCCGGGTGCGCATTTCCCACCGTACTACATTGGCCCACTGATTGATAAGCAATGGCAGATCACGGTATGATTGTATCCAGTTGCGGTAGGTATCCCAGATAATGGTTTCGGAGGTAGGACGTACGATAAGCTCTTCTTCCAGTTTTGCTGTTTCGTCTACAATCACTCCCCCGCCGCTGGGATCATTCTTCAGGCGGTAATGCGTTACGACGGCACACTCCTTGGCAAAGCCTTCCACGTGGCTTGCTTCGCGACTAAAAAATGACTTTGGTATGAATAATGGAAAGTAAGCGTTCATATGGCCGGTGTCCTTAAACATTTTGTCGAGTGCCGCCTGCATTTTTTCCCAAATGGCATAGCCATAAGGTTTGATCACCATGCAGCCCCTCACTGCGGAATTTTCGGCCATATCGGCCTTGATTACCAGATCATTATACCATTGAGAATAGTTTTCAGCCCGGGTAGGAAAATCTTTAGCCATGTTTTGTGTATTGTGGTATAGTATTTGTTTTAAAACGGTTGATTTAACAACAACTCAACCGCGAAAGCGGGCACAAAATTAACAAAATAAACGCAGCCAACACACCAAATCCACCTGGCATTTGGAACTGCAAAATTAAAAGGGAGGACCAACAAATGAAAACTTTTATCAGCTTTATTGCAGCAACCGCCTTATTTTTAACGGCATGCAACACGCAATATCAGGCCCGCACCACCTACGACGATGTTTATTACTCGCCTTCCGATGCTGCGGTGCAATCTCCGGCAGTAGCTCAAAGTACCGTTAAAACTGAGCACTACACTACCAATAATGACAACAATCGCTATACTCAGGAGACTGATCAGCAGTATTATTATGATCAGGAAAGCATACCCCAGGAAGAATCCTATCAGGATGGTGAGTACAACTATTCGACCAGCGAAAGTTACAGTGATCCAAACGGTACAACCTACGTAACCAATAACTACTACAACACCGACGATTACTACGATTATGCTTATGCATCCCGCATCCGCCGGTTCCACTCCAATTATTACTTTAACAGTTACTACTCCCCGTATTACACCAATCTTTACTGGTATGATTACAACCCTTATAGCTGGGGAACCAGCATTTACCTTGGATACAACTGGTGGTATCCCGGTTATTCGGGAATAGGTTTCGGTATGGGCTATTATCCGCGCTATCGTTATAGCTATTGGGATTACCCCTATGGCGGATGGGGTTATCCTTATCATGGCTTTGGATATGGATATGGTGGTTACTATTCAGGATATAATCATGGTTACTGGAATGGCTTCTACGATGGATACTATGCAGGTGGCGGAGGCTACTATTACTACAACAGTTTCGACAACAACTCATATTACTACGGCCATCGCGGGTCTTCAGCCAGTGTAGGCTCCGGAAGTGGCCGCGGAAGCTCATTTGGACAGCATTATGAAAATGCCGTCCGCAGCGGCCGCATAGAAAGTCCAAGGACACCCACGGGCTCAGGAAGAACCGGTACCGTAACTTCTGGCCGAACTGAACAGCCTGTCAACCGTGGCACTGTAGCACCTGGTACGAGTGGACGCAGCACAGGTACCGTAACTCCTGGCCGAACCGAACAACCAGGCAGCAGCCGGGGAACCGTAACGCCTGAACCGGGCACCCGTCAAAAATCTACCGTAACTCCTGGCCGAACCGAGCAACCGGGCAGCAGCCGGGGAACCGTAACGCCTGAACCGGGCACCCGTCAAAAATCTACCGTAACTCCGGGCCGCAGCGTGCAACCCGAAAACAGGGGAACCACTACCGATCCCGGTAGCCGCAATGTAAGTCCGGGTAGCCAGCGGAGCGAACCAAATAACTCACAACGTTACCAGAGCCCTCAGCGCCAGCAGGCTCCCACTCAACGATATACGGCTCCACAACGCCAACAGCAGTATCAAAAGCCTGCTCAAACCCGGACTCCTCAATCATATAGTGCACCTGAATACAATAAACCAAAGAGAAGCAACGAATATGTAAGTCCGAGGTACAGAAATATTCGCGAAAGCGGAGTAAACACCCAGCCAAACAACCAGAATAATCAGCGTTACAGTGCTCCATCGCGTTCAAATAGTTATGAAGCCCGGCCACAACAGCAGCGCCAGAACTCTAATTATCAGGCACCGTCACGATCGAATGAAAGCCGGAGAACATATACTGCTCCCTCACGTTCATCCTCATCGGGCAGTTATTCCAGTCCTTCAGGCTCATCATCGTCCGGAAGGAGTTATTCTGCGCCCTCATCCTCAGGGTCATCCAGGTCATCAGGATCCTCAGGATCTTCGGGTTCATCAGGCAGTGGACGTTCATCATCAGGTAGCGGCCGTCACAGGTAAATCATTTACTGAACTCAAAAAACTAATTTTACTGTTATGAAAAAGATTTGTTTAACCCTGACTTTACTTGGGATGTTTGCAGGCGGCACCTTTGCTCAAAATCAACTCGATGCTTTGCGTTACTCCCGGCTCAACCCCAGCGGAACCGCCCGATTTGTGGCCATGGGAGGTGCTTTTGGCGCATTGGGTTCCGACTTCAGCGCGCTAAGTGTAAACCCGGGAGGCATCGGCTTATACCGAAGCTCCGAGTTCAGCATTACGCCTTCATTCAGCACAACCACCACTGAAAGCCAGTTAAACGGAAATTTCAGAGAAGATTCCCGTTACAATTTTAACCTGGGAAATGTCGGAATTGTAATGACCAACAACCCAGGACTAAAAAATCCAAATTCACCCTGGAAAAATATGCAGTTTGGATTCGGTCTAAACCGGATTGCCAATTTCAATAACCGGGTGCAATTGAGCAGCGATAATAATGCATCCTCATATTTATCCTCCTATCCCGGAATGGCCAACGGAAAATCACCCAATGCACTGGGTAGGTTCGATACTTATCTGGCTTACAGCACCGACTTACTGTTTGTGGTTGATTCAGCCACATGGACTTATGGTGTCGACCTGCCGTATGGTGGTGTAAACCAACGGAAAACCATTGAAAGCAAAGGATCAATGAATGAGATGATTTTCACTTTCGGAGGTAATTATAATGACAGGTTATATATAGGAGCAACGTTGGGCGTTCCCTTCATCAGGTATGAAGAAGTAGCTACGTATGCCGAATCGAAACTTGAAGGTGAAGGAACTGTTTTTAAGAACTTAAAGCGGATAGACAACCTCGAAACCACCGGAACCGGCATCAACTTTAAGTTTGGTATGATTGTTCGTGCCACCAACTGGCTCAGACTTGGTGGTGCCATACATACCCCCACCTTCTACAGTTCAATGTCCGACACCTATTCTTCATCCCTTACTTCGGGTTTCGAAAATGGTTATTCGGCCACCGAAAGTGCAGATGGTTATTTTGAATATGAGTTAAATACCCCCTTCCGGGCTATAGGCAGTCTGGGGTTTGTGATTGGCAAATCAGGCATCATCAGCGCCGATTATGAATTTGTTGATTATCAGACCGCGCGTTTGCGTTCACGTGAATATGACTTCTACAGCGAAAATGAATCCATCCGCGATCAGTTTCAAAAAACACACAACATGCGCCTGGGTACCGAATGGCGGTATGGTGCACTGAGCTTTAGAGGAGGTTATGCTTTTCAGGATAACCCTTATAAATCTGGTGTAAACTCAGCATTGACAAGTTACTCTTTTGGACTTGGTGTTCGTGAGCAAAATTTTTATGTTGATCTGGCCTGGGTTCACTCCTACTACGATGATGAGTATTACATGTATAGCGGATTGGTTAATCCGGCCTATACAACTACCACCAACAATTCATTTTTACTTACTCTCGGGTTCAGATATTAAGCTTATTTAATTCACGTAGAATAAAAGCCGGCATTGTCCGGCTTTTTTTGTCGTGGAAGTGCTCAAAAGGAAACAGTTGATGTGATTAGTTATTTTTTGTCGAGTTGCGTACCCGGTTTAGTCCTGCCTTTGCTTTTTGACTGATGCTGGTTTTATATTCTGTATAATTTAAGTCAAGACACCGCCGGTAATACTTTTCCGCTTCAGCGAATTTTTTCTGATTTTCAAAGATAAGACCCAGATTGAGGGCCGAATTGGCCGCAAAATACCAGGGATATTTTTGTCCCTGATCCAGGGTGAGCTGATATGCCGGAATGGCCTTTCCCGGATTACCCCATTCATGATAAATTCGTGCTTTGCGGTAAGTAAATTCTATTTTTTCGCGTTCAATATGAATTTCTTCCGGTTGTATTTTTTTAAGCTCTGACATTGCCCGCGCATAATAGCCTCCATCAAACAGCAAGGTAGCTTTGAGTAGCCTGGTATTGGGCACCAGACCCGAAACAGCCTGCTGTTGGGCCCTTTGGTCGCTTTCCAGTTGGGTGTTACCACGCAATTTTACACGGGCCATATATCCGGAAAATTTTTCATCATCTCCCTCAATCATTGCGGCCCAGGCGAGCCGCTGATAAGCCGATTTTATAAAGGCTTCTCCTTCATAATTCAAAAGGTAACGTAAAAACCACACGGTGGCATCCTGATCAAGGCGGTTTAATTTAGCCACTCCGGTAAGATAGTCCAGATAATGGAAAGGATAATAATCGCTGCCCTGCGGACGCTCAAGCAATAAATCAATGGCACGATCATTTTGTCCGTTGTGCATGGCAAAAACTACCGAAGCATAGATAAGCAATGGGCTTTGTACCACGAGCGTTTCCACTGAAGGTGATTTAAGGATAGATTCGAGAAATCGCGTATGCATCTCATTATCGCCCAGATTAAAAGTGGTAAAAGTTAATAAAAACAGGCTTTCCTGTTGCAGAAAAATATCGTCAGTAGTAGATGATACCTGCTGAAGCCTGGATATACCTTCATTTACAGCACCCTTCAATGAAAATAAACGGGTAACCCACTGATAGTTCTCAGGTATAGAACCTATTAAAATCTGCATCAAAGCCAAACCGGTCTGATTGGGCATAAAACCGGGATATTTAACATTATTTTCGGTCAGCAGGCGATAAGCCCGGTTAAAGTCAAGGGCAGCACTTGCATAATTACCCTCCCGGATACGCACCAGCGCCCATTGCAACGACATTTGTGCCCGGCAGTAAAGGTGCCATGGTGAGTTTTTAGGGCCGGAAGCAACCAGGTCCATTAATTCAGTATGTGCGGGGGCAGATTTGTCAAAAAGAGCTTTATTACCCGAAATTACATTTTCGAGAAAAAGCATGTAATGCTTCAGGTAAGGTACAAGTAAATTTGAGGGATCGAGGGCAGCCTCTGAAGCAAGCAATGTAGCGGCACTTTTAAATTTCAGGTTCAGGATTTCCTGGTATGCCCTCCGGCAATTGGTATCCATATTGTAGTGCAACTGTGCATTTGCCTGAACGACTCCACAAAGCAACAATAAACCTGCAATATAGGATTTCATAATTTTGTTTTAAAAATAGGGGAGGCAACTACCTCCCCTATTCTTATGTTTACAGCGAACGATTATAGCGTTACACTTGCAGCAAGCCCATGGTCTACCAATATACGCCCACAATATTCACACACAATAATTTTTTTATGCATACGTATATCGAGCTGACGTTGAGGAGGAATGGAACTAAAACACCCCCCACAGGCATCGCGTTCAACACTTACAACGGCCAGACCATTGCGGGCATTTTCCCGGATACGTGTATAGGCTGTAATCAATCTGTCTTCGATCATCCGCTGAAATTCCTTTGATTTTTTTTGTAACGACACCTCTTCTTTTTCGGTTTCGCTAACGATGTCAGAGAGTTCAGCTTTCTTTATTTCCAGATCATTTTTGCGCTCATCCATAATTTTCTGGGCAGCACTTACTTCTTCATTTTTCAGGCTCAGCAGATGAGAAAATTCTTTGATTCGTTTCTCTGCCAATGCAATTTCAAGATTTTGAAATTCTATTTCTTTGGTAAGTGAATCATACTCGCGGTTGTTACGCACGTTGTTTTGCTGCTCTTCATACCTTTTGATCTGCGACAGGCTGTCGGTAATCTGATTTTGTTTTTCTTTTATTGAAACATTGAGCGACTGAATCTCCTGAATGTAATTGTCGATACGCGTCTGTAGACCAATAATCTCATCTTCGAGGTCTTCTACTTCCAAAGGAAGTTCTCCACGGATTATTTTAATTTTATCGATTTGAGAATCAATCTGCTGAAGACTATACAGCGCGATGAGTTTCTTTTCTATTGAGATTTCGGTTTCTTCAGCCTCAGCAGATGAGAGGGAAACATGGGCGGCAATCCGGCCTGTTGTTTCTGAATCCTGGGTTTTAACGCTTTCGTCTTCGCTGGAAGCCTTAACTTTAGACTTTGCTTTTGCCATATTTTTCCTTGCTATATTTTTGATTTACAGATAATTGATGGGATTTGTACGAATGTTGGAAATTCGGCTTGCAAAGGTAGTAAATTTTTCTTTAACAATTTCGTACAATAATTGGCTGGTGTATTGCTCTGTTTCATAATGACCGGCCTCTATCATCAAAATCTTTCCTTCAGCCAGAAAGTAATCGTGATATTTAAGTTCTCCGGTAATAAACGCATCAGCCTCTGCAGCCAAAGCAGCGGAAATCAGAAAATTTCCCGATCCCCCGCAAAAGGCTACTTTTTGTATTTCCCGATTCGTTAATGGGGAATATTTCACGCATCCTGCCATAAATATCTCCTTTACCATTGCAAGAAAATCTCTTTCAGTCATTGGCGCATTTAACCACCCAACCATACCCGAACCTGCCAGCGGAAACTCGTTGGTCAAAGGATAGGCATCCCAGGCCACCTCTTCATAAGGATGCGCATTGACCATAGCCTGAATTACTGCAGGAAGCAGACGTGTTTCACAGATGGTTTCAATCCGGATTTCAGGTTCGCTGTGCAGCTTGCCGGTTTCACCTACAAAAGGCGTGGTACCGGGTAGCGGACGAAAAGTTCCGTGGCCTTCCAGGTTATAACTGCATGAATCATACTGTCCGATTTGGCCGGCACCGGCAGCAAACATAGCTTCACGTACCTTGCCGGCCTGCGCCAGGGGTACAAATACCACCAGCTTTTGCAATATTCCTGTTAAGGGCTGTAATATGTGTAAATTGTTTAAGCCCAACTTCTGACCTATCATGGAATTTACCCCGCCCATTACATTGTCAAGGTTGGTATGAGCCGCATATAACGCAATATTATGCCGGATGGCTTTTAACAAACAACGTCCGGGTTCAGATTTTGGCGTAATGCTTTTTATCGGTTTAAATATCAGTGGATGATGAGAAATAATTAAATTACAATTTTGCATTATGGCTTCATCTACCACCGCTTCGGTAATGTCAAGAGTAATGAGAACACCTGAAATCTCCATCTCCGGATCGCCGGCATGCAATCCTGAATTGTCGTAACCCTCCTGCCGGGCCAACGGAGCTATGTACTCTATGTGTTTTAATACTTCCTTAATTTTTGTCATAAGAATAAGCTTAAAATTTCATGTAAAACATTACACAAAGATAATCAGAAACCGCCGGACTGACCTTTTATGTTAAACAGAGAGCGCTCCGGTTTGCATTACATTTCCTGTAATCCCGGAGTGGAACATACATTCAGACATAAAAGAGCGGATTCACCGGTATGGCACGAAACCAACCATGCCAAAATTAACAATTTTTACCAGATGATAATAAATTTAACTACTCTTTTTGATTACAAGTAAAATCAAAAATAGAGTTATGCGTTTACTCATAGGTAAGCTGTAAATATATTTTCATTTGCAGATTTAAAAATCAAGTAGTACTTTTATGCCATGGAAATTCTTCGTATCTTTCTTATTCCATTTGCATTTCTGTATGGGCTGATCACAAGATTAAGAAATTATCTTTTCGATGTAGGTCTTTTAAGCCAAACCACCTTTCCCATACCCGTAATAAGTGTGGGAAATCTTACCACTGGCGGCACAGGTAAAACGCCCCATATTGAATATCTGATCAGGTTATTGCATCCCAGGGTTCATGTAGCTACTCTTAGCCGGGGTTACGGACGTAAAACCAGAGGATTCAGGCAGGCCGAATACGGTGATAATGCCACCGTGGTTGGTGACGAACCTATGCAATACCTGATGAAATTTCCTGATATATCCATATTCGTTGATGAAAAAAGGAAAAGGGGCATACGGAAACTGCTCAAAAAGCAACCCTCCACAGAGGTGGTGCTGCTGGATGATGCCTTTCAGCACCGTTTTGTAAAACCCGGTTTTTCCATTCTTCTTACCGATTATCTGAATCCTTATACCGGTAATTATCTGCTTCCTGCCGGCTCTCTTCGTGAACCCGTTTCGGGTGCAAAACGAGCCGATGCCATTATTGTTACCAAATCTCCCAAAGTGCTCTCACCCATTACTTATAGAAGTATGGTAGAGGAGCTGAAGCCATTGCCACATCAGGAGGTGTTTTTCAGTTACATTGATTATGGTAAGATGGTTCCCTTATGGGACGAAATGCCAGAGCCTGAAGACAACCACAAATACAGCAACATTCTTTTATTTGCCGGTATTGCCAATATCTATCCCATTCAGGAATATCTTTCAAACTATTGTTTTGAACTGATTACCATTGAGTTTAAAGACCATTACCGATATAAAGCGAAAGACCTTGAAAGAATTAAGGAAAATTTTAACGACCTTTACAGCCGCAATAAATTGCTTGTGACCACTGAAAAGGATGCCATGCGCTTGATAGTTCCGGAAATTTATGACCTTGCCCGTGAATTGCCTTTGCATTATCTTCCCATAGAAGTGAAGTTTCACAATCAATTCAAAGATTCATTCAATAAAAAAATTTTAACCTATGTTGACGAAAATAAACCAAAGCATTGATTATATCAAAACACATTATAAAGAAACACCCTTTGCCGGCATCATTCTGGGAACAGGATTGGGCGGTCTGGTGAACGAACTGGAAATCTCCAAAAGCATACCTTACAGCGATATTCCCAACTTCCCGGTTTCAACCGTTGAGGGACATGCCGGACAACTTATCTTTGGCAGACTGGGCGGACGTAATATTGTGGCCATGCAGGGGCGCTTCCACTTTTATGAGGGCTATTCAATGCAGGAAATTACATTCCCCATAAGGGTGATGAAAGCCCTGGGCATTGAATTTTTGTTTGTCTCCAATGCCAGCGGCGGTTTGAATCCCGAATTCGAGGTGGGCGACATTATGTTTATCACCGATCATATCAATCTGATGGGCGACAATCCTTTGATTGGCAAGAACAATAACCAGCTTGGGCCACGCTTCCCTGATATGAGCGAAGTGTATAACCAACAAATGCTGCAACTGGCTTCTAAAATTGCCGGTAAGGCAGGCATTGACTTTAAAACCGGCGTATATGCCGCTGTTTCGGGGCCTACTTTTGAAACACGGGCCGAATACAGGTTCATCCGGATAATTGGTGCCGATGCCGTGGGTATGTCTACAGTGCCAGAGGTTATTGTAGCCCGTCATGCCGGAATTCCCGTTTTTGCTGTTTCAGTAATCTCTGATCTGGGTGTTGAAGGAAAAATCGTTGAAATTTCTCATCAGATTGTCATGGATGCGGCTGCAAAAGCAGAACCAAAAATGACTCATATCATCCGCGAACTGCTTGCCACGCTATAAGCAAAAATGAATTGCGGAAAACCAATGCTTTACAAACGGTAAAATGACACTCAGCCACCCTTGTCTGTTTCCATCCGCCAGGAAAGCTAAAATTAAACGTACTCTTGTCCTGTTGCTGTTTCTTGCCGGGTTGGCCCCGGCATGCGACACCAATAGGAATCCGGAAACCACTGCTGTTATTTCTTTAAGCTGCCCGGAAGATTGCCGGTTCAAAGTCAGCTTAAGCAGACTTGATACCAATAGTGTAGTACCCATTGATTCGTTAATGATGAAACCTGGAAAAACAGCAAGATTCCGGCTGAACATGCAAAACCCGGGATTCTACCTGCTTAACTTTGAAACCAGCCGGAAAATACTGGTACTTCACCCGGGTGACAGTATTAAAGCCTCTCTTTCACCTGAGGGAAGTGCTGTTTTTACCGGAGGAGCAGAAAATGCGGAATATCAGCATTTTGTCCTGCAACTTGATGCCATCAAACTTAAGATCGACAGCCTGTTCCTTTCTCTTGAATCAGCAAAATATACCGACAATTATGGTCGTGAGCTTAAATATTTTGATAGTACAGTTTCCGGGCTAAGCGAAAAGGTTAAGAAAATAGCCATTCAATACCTGCAGCAACATCCCACAGCTTTATCGCAGGTATTAATAATGAATGCTATGCCTGGCAATCAGGCAGTATTTAAAGGTTTAGCTGACAGTACTTGGTATTTCTACTCAGATTCCACCCTCGGTGTTCATTTCCCTGAAAATCCGCACCGGCTGATGCACCACCACCGGGTACAACGTCTGCGCAGACTTTCCAGGACTGAGGCTGAGGCAAGAACACAATTAAAAACCGGAAGCCAGGCACCTGACATCAAATTACCCGACTTTTCAGACAGGCTTAAAAGCTGGCATCATTTGAAAGGTAAGCCAATATTGCTATACTTCTGGGCTCCCACAGATGCTCAAAGCAGACAATCGAATCTGAAACTTAAGCAAATCATTGACCGGGATGATTCTCCTGAATTTCAGGTTTACGCGGTAGCTTTCGATACTTTCCCTGACCGGTGGAAGGCTGCCGTTAATCTGGATAAGCTGTGGTGGACAAATGTGATTGACACCCTTGGAAATCAGTCTCTTCTACACGTTAAATACCGGATTGAACGATTGCCGGTATTGATATTGCTGGATAAGGAAGGACGCATTCTGCATCGGTTTGTATCGGTAGATGCTTTGGAGGAATACCTCAAAAAGAATAAGTTGTAACCACACTTTTCTTATGAACTCATAATTTTTTTTGTAGGTTTGAACCGGATAAATTTAACGACTTGAAAATATACTTTGCCTCCGACTTTCATCTGGGAATACCCACCCATGCCTCAAGCCTGAAAAGAGAAAAACTATTGGTAAAATGGCTGGATGAAATTATGGCCGATGCCGATGAGCTTTTTCTGATGGGTGATGTATTTGATTTCTGGTTTGAGTACAAAACTGTTGTACCAAAAGGATTTATTCGCTTATTTGGCAAATTGGCCGAATTTAACGACCGCGGTATTCCGGTTCATCTTTTCAGAGGCAACCATGATATTTGGGCATTTAATTACTTTGCCACCGAATTCGGTATCATTCTCGAACGGGAGTACCAGATTCGTGAATGGAATGGAAAAAAGTTTTTTCTTTCGCATGGAGATGGTCTCGGCCCAGGCGATCATGGTTATAAATTTTTGAAAAAAGTATTTGAGTTTAAACCCAATCAATGGCTTTTCCGGTGGTTGCATCCCGACATCGGCACCCGTCTTGCCCTTTACTTTTCGCGCCGCAGCCGCTATGCAAATGAGGCCCGTGAAACCAGGGTGGAGCTGCAGGGTGGGAATGACCTGACGAAAGAACGTTTGTTCACCTTTGCGCTTGAGACTTTAAAGAAACAGCCCGACATTGATTACTTTATTTTTGGTCATCGCCATATACCTGCAAATCTGAAACTAAATGAAAAATCGAGGTTTATCAACCTTGGGGACTGGATTACCAATTTCAGTTATGCAGTATTTGATGGCAACGAATTACAAATGATGACTTACCGCAATGGCGTGCCCGAACAGCTTGAACTATGAAAATTACAGCACTTTAAACACCAACCATGCTTTTATCCGCTATTGATATAGGTTCCAATGCAGTGCGATTGCTTTTTGCCAATGTTTTCAACAGCAAATCGGGCATTGTTTCAGAAAAAGCCACCTTGCTGCGTATTCCTTTACGACTGGGACTGGATGTTTTTAGCATTGGGAAAATAAGCGAACAAAAAGCCGATGACCTGGTAAAGACAATGCGGGCTTTTAAGTTGTTGATTGAAGTATACAAGCCCGAGGCCTACCGCGTTGCTGCCACTTCGGCCATGCGTGAAGCCGGCAATCAGCAGGAAATAATGGACAGGGTTAAGCGGGAGGCCGGCCTTGATATCAACATCATTAATGGAATACAGGAAGCCAACATCATTAGTTCATTAAGTCGTGTGTATGTAAACCGTGATTTTACAAAAACACTGTATATAGATGTTGGGGGAGGCTCTACTGAACTTTCGGTCATTGATGGTGATTATCTGATTGCTTCCAACTCTTTTAAAATTGGAACACTGCGTTTGCTTGCCGACAAAGTAGAACAGACTGAATGGGAGGAAATGCGGCGCTGGCTTCGGGGATTTAAAAGCGATTTCGGGCGGATGAATTGCATTGGTTCAGGAGGGAACATCAATAAATTGACCAAACTCTATGGTCACACCTCCAACAACCGCATTGGTTACGAGCAGTTGATTTATGCCAATAAGCAGTTGAGTGCCATGCCCCTGAAAGTGCGCATTGAATCTCTGGGTTTACGTCCCGACAGGGCTGATGTTATTGTACCCGCTTCACGGATTTTTATCCGCATTCTCAAATGGACCGGCATTGGCGAAGTAATCTCTCCCCGGCTCGGACTTGCCGATGGATTGGTGCTGACATTGTACAAAGAGCTGATTGAGGCTAAAAGTGTTTAGTTATTTTTTGATTTTATAGAGCAACAGCTTACACCTTAAATTAGCAAAATGCTTAACTTTGCAGCAGGCATAAGCAATTGATATGAAGCCTTTTTGATCAGCCACACTTCTTAAAATAAAGCCGTGCCCATGCCCAAGCATGAAAAATGGATAGCTAAATTTAAGCCCGCTGTATCTAAGCGCGTATTGTGTTTTACGGGTGCCGCCCTGTGGGCTTTTGCGTCCTACCGGGTGTTGAAAATCACTTTCAGGGCACTTTCCCTTACCAGTGTGCCGGCTTGGATAGTGGTAACTTCAGGATTGCTGGGTTTATATATCTTCTTCTCACTCGTATTTAAGAAAGTTACCAAACGAAATGTAACACGCATTTATAGCCTAAAAAGCGAAAAACCATGTATTTTTGCGTTTATTGACTGGAAAACATACCTGATTATCTTCTTCATGATAGGCTTAAGCATACTGTTTGAGCGGTTTAAATTGATGCCTGCCTGGGTAGAAGGTATATTTTTTATTGCCCTGGGAGGTTCGTTATTGCTTTCCGCGATAATTTTGCTCTTTGCCGGATTTTCTACCAGGCCGCCCACAAATAAGAAACCTGATTTTTAGCTTTAATCACTTTTGTTTCATCATCATTATTTAAATCAAATAAAAATGTTACTACCCCGGAAAGATGCCCTTCAACTACTCAGAAAATACATCACCAACGAACGCACAATAGCACATTCACTGGCCTCGGAAGCGGTTTTGAGGGCATTGGCCCGGCGTCTGGGTCACGACGTTGAACAGTGGGGTCAGGCGGGTTTGTTACACGATCTGGATTCAGAAATCACCCAGGATGAACCTGAACGCCACGGTCTGGAAACCAGCCGGATACTCCTGGAATTGGGTTTGGATGCTGAAGTGGTAGACGCCATTGTAATGCACAACGAACTGGCTGCCGGCAAGCCGCGGGAGATAGAGTTTCAGCATGCCCTGGCCGCGGGAGAAACCATTACCGGATTGATTACTGCCACGGCTCTGGTATACCCCGACAAAAAAGTGGGTTCAGTAAAACCTAAATCAGTGGTTAAACGGATGAAAGAGAAAGCATTTGCAGCCTCAGTGAACCGGGAAACAATTATGGAATGTGAAAAACTGGGACTTGGTATGGATGAATTTGCTGCACTTTCTATTGCTGCCATGGCCGAAATTGCGGATGAACTTGGTCTTTAGACTTATTGTGACCGGATAAATCTGAATGTAAGGTTGATCCGGGCTCCCATTGGCTTTTTTGACTTAGGCACAGCTTGTTGCCAATGATGCTGCAGTTCACCACCGATAAGTAGCAGGCTGCCGTTTTGTAATATAATATTAAAATTTTTATCATGATTTGCCTTTTTGCGAAAGCGCAGTTTGCGCTCCTACCACAAACTAAGGCTTGCAATCACCCGATTAATTCCCAGTGCCTTTTCATCGTCAGCATGCCAGCCCATACTGTCGGCACCTGAGCGATACCAGTTTAGCAACACCGAATTAAAAGTATGCCGGGACACCTGCTCAATGCTGCATTTCAATTGCATCAATATATCGTTAAAAGGCTCAGGATCATGCTGTATGCCCGAATAGGCATATTGAGCACCTGCTTCACCATACCAGGCAATCAATCGCGGACTCAAATGGGTTTTTCCAAAAATAACGATTTCTTCTGACCGCCAGTTTATCTCCCCTGATGCATTACTTTTTGGGCAGCTGCTGCATTCAAAAAAGCAGGAAAGTATTCAAGTAGTCTTTGCTCCACAGGGAAGTGAAAAGAATGTTTGTTATGCACCTGAAATGGCAAAGGAACAGCCATACTACTCCACATCGGGTATGTCAGAAAACCTGAAATGCATGCGGTCGTTGGCAACAAAATCGTACAGGGTAAGTTTGCGCAACTCAAAAAAACTGCGCCAGTAGGTGGACAGTGCCTGAATATATCCCTGTTGGGCATTGTCTTTTTCACTCTGGGCCAGGTTAAGGTCAATGATGCCAATTTTTCCTATGAGGTAGCGCTGCTTGGTTACCTCGTAGCGTTTTACTGCCACGGTATCACTTTTTGCCGCAATAACAAGTTGATTTCTTAACATATTGAATTGCATAACTTTAAGAAATACCTCCTGATCAAAATCAATCATTTGTTGCTGTACAGCGGTACGTTCCATCTCCATGTCTGATTCAGCCAGTTTAATTTTACCCCGTGTAAGGCCCCAGTCAAGAATGGGGATGCGTAAACCAAGTATTACCCTTTGTTGCTCCTGGGGATTCCGGTAAACAGCCTCCAGATCACGGGCACTTTGCGTTAAGCCATACATAGCATACAGGTTGGCATTGAACCTGTTTTCGGTTTTCGCTTGATTTACCCGGCTTTCAGCCACCAGCATGCGCCGATCAAAAGCGAGGGCATCAGCGCGGTTGTCGCGGGCTTCGGTAACAGCAAGCTGAGCGTCAATTACCGGTGCCTCGGGAACAGGTGGCGTAATCAGCCGGATGTCTTCCGCATCGGGCAACCTCAAATATGATTTCAGATTAAAGGCTTTTACCTGTACATCGAGCAATGCATTTTCCACAGCCGACTGGGCATTAAGCAAGCTAAGTTCAATTTGAAGCAACTCATTTTCAGCAATGGTTCCAATGTTAAAACGCCCCCGTGCAATTTGATATAAAGTATCATTGTTCAACAGGTTAATTTGTTGTATCTTAAGTCTTATCTGGGCATCAAGCAAGCTGAAAAACAGGTTAGAAGCCGTTATGTTTACCTGTTCTACATCCTCCATATAGCGGCGCTCAGCCTCATTATACCGCATAGGTTCAATCTTTTTGGCCCATTTAAAAGGGTTATAATTGAATAATGGCTGATTGATTCCAATATTGAGTGGAGCCGACATATAGGAGGTAATGGTGCTGTCGCCGAACAAATCCACACGCTGTAAATCGGAGTTAAAAAAAATCTGCCCACCGGTAAATCCAATATTTTTCGACAGGGACAAACCCGCTGAATAATTGGCCAGGTTGCGTTCATAAAAGAAATCGCCTTCAGGCGTTGTAATTTTTTCTATGCTCCGGCTCAGACTCGGAAGGGTGGCATCCAGAGTGAGCATGGGCTTGAACGAAGCTTTATAATTCCGGAATTGCCAGTAGCTGCTTCTGAAACGATGCTGGGCTGACAGGGCATCCGGCGACTGACGCTTTGCAATTTCGATGGTTTCGTTAAGGGTAAGCATGCGTTGTGCATGTACAGACAATGTAAAAAACCCTAACAGTATTAAAAGAGAAAAAGAAATCAGGATATTTTGTTTCATCAGACTTATATATTATCAGCCACCTTTAAGGGTGATTATTCATATCGCAAAGAAGTTACCGGGTCCTGGGATGCTGCTTTTTTGGCAGGCATATAACCAAAGAGAATACCTACTGTTGCCGACACTCCGAATGAAATTACGATAGACATCCATGAAACAATGGTAAGAATTCCGGTGAGTTGCATAATAATTTTTGCCAGGGCCAGACCCAGAAAAATACCTATAATACCACCGGTAAGGCTAATCATGGTAGCTTCGCTCAGAAACTGAAAAACGACATCTTTGCGGGTAGCACCAGTTGCCATGCGAATGCCGATTTCTTTGGTACGTTCCATTACCGAAGCAAGCATAATATTCATAATGCCGATACCGCCAACAATAAGTGAAATGCTGGCAATGGCCCCCAATACAATATTGAATATGTCTTTGGTTCGCTGCTCCTGTTTGAGCAATAGTTCAGGTACTTTAATTTCAAAATCGTCTACTCCGGAATGGCGGCGTGTCAGCATGCGCTGGATAATATCAGTAGTAGGGGTTATCAAAGCTGTTTCTTTCACCTTTACCACTATTTTATCAATCTGGTTAAAGGCATCTTCTTTGCCACTGGCGGAACTGCTGAACGACATAATGGCATCGCCGGAAACCACCGTTGTATTGCTGTTTCCACGAATCATGGCAGTAGTCACCACCGAGCGGTCGCGATAGCGCATAAGCAAAGTTTGAATGGGCGTATAAACCTGATTGTTGTAATCAGATATGCCCATATTCCCGGACAAATCATCTGATACAGCCCGGCTTTGCAACACACCCACTACCTTTAGCCAGATATTGCCACTCTTTAAATATTGGCCAATGGGATCGGTTTGAGGAAAAAGCCTGGTTTTAAGGGTGGCACCAAGAATACATACTGCTTTGCCTTCGCGCAGTTGATCTTCGTTAAACATTTCACCGGATTCAAGCGTAAGGCCAAAGACATTAAAGAAATCGGGGGTTACACCGCTAATATTACCATAGGTACTCACACCTTTTGAGATGAGCACCGATTCATAAATGACTTCGGGACTTACGCGCTCAACAGATGGAATAATGGATGCGATACTTTCAGCATCAGCAAGCGACAGACCCGGAGAATACTTTTCAGTGGTTTGCCTGCCAGAAGCTCCTTCTTTTGCAGCTTCCTCCATCTGGGATTCTGATTTGGGCATAATGATGATGTTATTTACGCCCACCAGCTTCATCTGATCGAGTATTTCCTGACGTGCCCCATTGCCGATGGCCAGCATAGCAATTACGGCTGCTACACCAAAAATAATACCCAGTGCAGTAAGTATTGACCTGAAACGGTTTGCAAAAACCGCTTCAAGCGCAATAGAGAGTATGTAAAAGTGGCGTTCCATTAAAAAAGGTGTAATTAAAGTGTTCTCAGTTTCCAGGTGCCGGCATTTTCAGGAGGTGAAAGATAAACCTCATCATCCTCAATCAGTCCACTGCTGACCACAATCTGATTCTCATTGGTAGCACCGGTGGTTATTTGCTGTTTGTACTGGCCGTTGGCCTTGTATACAAAGCTAATGCTGTCAGTGGTATGCACCGATTCAATGGGAACGTAAAGCACCTGTGGTATCACCAAAGTATTGATGATATTCTTGGTGGTCATGGCCGGGCGGAGTATGGAATCATATTCATTCACCTTAATCTTTACCTCGAACACTTTGGCATTGGAGTTTCGCATCTGTTCGCCAATATTGGCTACTTCGGTAACTTCGCCGGTATACTTCCGGTCGGGGAAGGCATCCACGCCTACTTCTACTTTTTGCCCGGTTTTCACCTTACTTATGTCTATTTCATTCACATAGGTGCGGGAGATCATTTTATCGAGATTGGGCAGGGTGGCCACCACATTGTCCCATGAACTCATGGTAGATCCAATGCCAATTTTTGAACCATCCCAATTGCGCTTGTATATGACCATACCCGCTTTGGGTGCTTTTACGGTAAAGCCCTGCAGCACGTCCTTAATCTGTTCCAGTCTTCGTTGGGCCTGGCTATACGAAACAGCCACTTCCTGCATATTGGCACTGTTTTTTGCCGAACGCAATTTAAAATTTTTCTCTGCCTGTTCAAACGCGCGTTGCGCCTTTTCCAGGTCAATTTTCGCCTGCCGCTGGGTAGCAGGAGGCTCGTAAATTGACTGTTCTACCGTGATTTGCCTCTCTTCAAGAGCATATTTCAAATTAATAAGTTCTTCGCGCGCTGCACGCATATCCATGGAGGTATCGAGCCTGGTTTTGATAAACTGTGACTCGAGTTTCTCTACCTCACCTTCGAGGTCTTTCATACGGTTGGTAATCTCTGTGCGGTCGAGGGTTGCTACATACTGCCCCGAATCCACTATGGTACCTTCAGCAATAATATCGCTTATCTGAACTTGCCAGATCCGTACTTCGCGCAGGTTTGGAGGACCCAGGATATTTTCTGAATTCGCTGCCTCAAGCTCCCCACTGGTAGTTACATTGATGTAAAAATCACCAAAACTTACTTTAGAGGTTACCGCCTGTGTCTGAGCTTTATTGCCTGAAAAATAAAAAACAACCGCCGCTATTCCAAAGATTGCAAGAACGATGGTCAACCAGAATTTCGGCCCTGATTTTCCTAATGACATGATGAATCAATTATTTATTCGTTAAATTAAATTGTTATCAAAACGAAAATTAACCCGTTTTTATTGGCAGATATGAAAAATTTATCCGAGCAATTCATTAACGATAGCTTCAATGCCTATGCCTTCGGCTTCAGCTTTGTAGTTTCGTACCAGCCGATGTCTCAATATACTAGTGGCCACTGCTTTAACATCTTCAATGTCGGGCGAATATTTACCATTAATGGCACAATGACACTTGGCTCCCAGTATCAGATATTGAGAAGCCCGCGGGCCGGCGCCCCAGGTAAGGTAAAGGTTGGCCCATGGGTGAGCATCGGGAGTTCCCGGGCGGGTTCGGGATACCAGTTTAACCGCATACTCATATACATTATCCGGCACCGGAATGCGACGGATCAGACTTTGGAAATACAGTATCTCGTCGGCACTAAGAGCAACCTCAGGCAATACTACTTTTCCGGTAGTTGTATTCTTTACCACATCCACTTCCTGTTCAAATGACGGGTAATTTAACCAGATATTGAACATAAACCTATCGAGCTGAGCTTCCGGCAGTGGGTATGTACCCTCCTGTTCTATGGGATTCTGGGTAGCAAGTACGAAGAAAGGTTCCGACAAGTGGTGACTTTCCCCTGCAACGGTGACTGCTTTTTCCTGCATGGCCTCCAGCAATGCCGACTGCGTTTTTGGTGGGGTGCGGTTGATCTCATCGGCCAGTATGATGTTGGCAAATACCGGCCCTTTTACAAAACGGAAACGGCGGTTTTCATCCAGTATCTCGGTACCTATAATATCCGATGGCATGAGGTCGGGTGTAAACTGTATACGGCTGTAATCCAGCCCGAGCGAGCGGGCTATGGTATTTACCATTAATGTTTTTGCCAGGCCTGGCACACCTACAAGCAAGGCATGCCCCCGGCTAAAAATACAAATCAGCACATCCTTAATCACCGTGTGCTGTCCAACGATTACTTTTCCAATTTCGGCAGTAAGCAAGCGATACTTTTCACCAAAAGCATCTATTGCTTCAACATCCGATTTATAGTTTAACATAATATTTAAGTTCTTCGGTTTATTGAATTTTCCATTTATGCTGAAAGGCACAATCGTGGAAGGCCTCTCCTATTCTAAAATAGGTAGAAGTAATTTTTTCAGAAATCCATTTATTCACTACATCTCCCTGTTTTTTATTAAGTGCCCATTGCTGAATGGTGCTGTAATCATCTTTCAGATTGGCGCGATGAGGTTCAGTGCGTGATTTGAGCATATAGATGTTCAGGGTTTTATTTTGCTCATCATCTTCTGCCTGCATTGGCCGCGAGATATCGCCAATTTTCATTTTTTCGATGACGAAAAATATCTTCTGATCTAACTGACCAGCGGTAAAACTGGTAGTACCGGTAATGGGGTTCACCATCAGCGCATCATTGATTTTACCAGGATCGTCTGAAAACTTCAGGGCCGCTTCTTCAAAAGTCATTTCCCCGTTTCGTATCAGATTGGCGATACTGTCGAGTTTTTTGGATGCAGCTGCTATATCAGCATCCGACACTTTAGGTCTGAGCAGGATGTGGCGCGTATTGATCAATTGCCCTCTTCGCTCAATAAGTTGAATAATATGGTAACCCGCCTGGGTTTTAATGATTTCCGACACATCTCCCTTATTCAGTCCAAATGCTGCTGCTTCATATTCAGGGAAGAGTTGTCCACGACCTACAAAACCTACTTCCCCTCCTTTTTTGGCTGAGCCCAGGTCTTCGGAATACAGGGTAGCAAGCGCCGCAAAATTCTCTCCCTTCACAATGCGATCGCGCAGACTTTGTAAGCGTTCACGCGTAGCGTCTTGCTCCTCTTTACTGATAACCGGCTTTATAAGTATCCGGGCAACTTCGTATTCGGTTTCAAGCAGCGGAATACTATCTTTGGGTATGTCATTGTAGAAGCTCCGTACCTCCGAAGGGGTAATTTTAACGTCCTGGATCAGATTCTGCTGTACTTGTTCCACCATGAGTTGTTGCTTAACCAGTGGTCTGAACTCTTCCCGAATTTCAAGCAAAGATTTTTTATAAAACTGCTCCATCTTCTCCTGAGAACCAAATTGTTGAATATAATACCTGAAACGCGCGTCCAGGGTTTGCTCAACCTGCTCAGGCGTAATGGTTATACTATCAAGCTCAGCCTGATTTAACAATAATTTCTGAAAAAGCATATCTTCCAGAATCTGGCACCGGGTTGCCCTGGCATCAGTGATTATGCCCTGAGCACGACTCTGCAGATATTGTCCTTCAATATCCGATTGCAGTATATAATTGGCACCTACCACGGCAACCACTTCATCAATAATCTGTTCCTGAGCCTGAACACCGGTGTGGTTAAACAGTATCAGCAAACTGATGAATAAGGTGATGATTTTTTGCATTTTTAAAAATTTTAGGTAGAACATTGTCCTCCGGCTTTCAGTAAATTTCATACTCTTTTTTTAACAACGCCTCTTTATATACCTCTTCCTGCATGTGCTTTAAGAGGGCAAGCTTTCGACGGTTGATAATAATATTCCTGATATTATTCTGTTCAAGGCTTAATGGAGACGTACTTTCTTTCATCTTATAATCTGTAATGTACAGATGGTACAGGTATGCCGAATCTCTAACCTCAGCATGTCTGAAATTGCTTAAAAAATCTTCTTCATTGTATACTTCAAGCGGAACTTCGGTAGTCATGGTCTTAAAATTTACCCAGTTGTCATCATCGGGGCGGTATCCAAACATCCATTTTTGAGACAATTTCTCCAATTCTTCTTCAGCATCTGTGTCCTTTGTTGTATTAAACAATTTTGTAGCTTTTTTAACAAAAGGTTTTTCAATCAGATTCAAGGGAATTCTTAAATATTTATACTTCACAATATTTTCTCTCAACTGAAAGTTAGCAGCATTTTCATTGTAATATTCAGTGATTTCACTGTTGGTTACCGAAGTATCTAACTTTTGTTTCAACAGTTCACTCTCGTAGGCATAGATTACAAGTGAATTGCGATAGGCTTCAAGTTGTTCTGAAAAATCCTGCACATCCTTTTTCAAATTGCGCTCTGCATGACGAAGGATAACCTGCTGCCTGATCCAATTGTCTATATATTGGCGCGCAGCATCAATACTGTCGGGAGCAGGCAGACCAGGGGGCACTATTCCTTTTAATTCGCTCCGGTAGAGATACTGGTCATATACTCTTGCCACAGCATCTCCTTTTTTGCGTGCCTCCAGCCAGGTACACTGATTCATTGCTCCAAGGCAAAAAAGCAGACACAAAATCCTGAAAGCAACTTTCATAGAACGATTTATTTTATGGATGAAAGTACTTCTTCCTTCACATCAAAGTCATACTTACGTCGCAATTCCTTTATCCATTCTTTTTCGAGATAGTTCTGGTAATCGGCAGTTATGATGCCCCTTGCCTCATTGAGCAGCCTGGGCTCAGGAGCCAATAGCTTATGTACCAAAATCATATGAACCCGGCCCTCATCAAGAATTTCAGGAGAAAGACCGGTTTGCCATTCGATACTATCAATCATGGCATTATCTCCGGAAGAAAATTTATGGCGTTCGATGGTAAGCAATGTGGTGGAATCGGTGTTAAATTGTTCGAGAATTTCCGTATCGGTAATGCCCGTTTTAATGGCTTTTCGCAGACGGGTACTCAGTTCCTGGTTTATGGTATCCAGCGAATAAATGGTAGCATCCAGGCGCTCACCCCACATATAATTGTACTTGTTCTGCTCATAAAAAGCTTCCAGCCCTGCGGTATCTTTCACCGCTTTGGACCATACCTTCTGATCGGTTAGTTCAAACAAAAGGATACCATCCCGGTATTCTTTAACCAGGGCTTTGAAATCGGGATATTTAGATTCAAGCATACTGTCTTCATACTCAATAAGACTGGTATTTATATAGGTGTTTAACTTATCTTGTACATATGCTTCAATATTCTGTTTGGATTGCCTGCGCTGGTTTTTTTCAAGATAGTTGGCGAAATCAAGTTGTGAATAGCTGCGGCGTCCAATGGTAAAGAGTGTCTTATTCAATTTAACATTAGCAGGAACTTTCCACCCGGCAGCAAAAATAGTATCGGTAACTATTTTGTTTATTGCAGCGAGATTTTTGGGAGATTCACTAAACTTGTACTCCTGTTTAATCCGGTTTACCAATGCCTCTTCACTCTTTTTGGCTCTGTCGCTGCGGGTAAGGCTTTGTTTAAGCTCATTGATGTTGTCCTCATAAGTGCCTATTTCTTTCCGATCGAGTAGTTTTACGATGTGCCAGCCATAGAAAGATGAAAATGGAGGCGCAACTTCATTCAGATTTTTTATGGCGGAAACTGATTTAATGAATTCAGGAATCATTTTATTGGCTCCAAACCATGGCAAAACTCCCCCTTTATTAGCAGTAGATTTATCGTCTGAATTTTGTTCTGCCAGTCTCGCAAAATCTTCACCGTTTATGATGCGGTTATATAAATCTTTAGCTTTCTGCTCCACCAATGCACTATCGGCAGCAGTAGCATTTTCAGGAACTTTTAACAGTATATGTGCCACCTGAACTCTGCCTAAAGCGGGTTTCCGATCAACCACCTTAATCAGGTGATACCCAAAGTCGCTGCGCACCGGCATACTTATCTCACCTTCAGGAGTATTATAAGCACCTGATTCAAAAGGATATACCATATCAAAAACCGTAAAATAACCCAGGTCTCCCCTGTTTCCGGTGAATTTACGTCCTTCTGCATCCCGGTCACGCGCGGACAGATCATCAGAATATTCTGCAGCCAACAATCCGAAATCTTCTCCCTTGAGCGCGCGCTTACGCAAAGACATAGCCTTTTTGTAGGCGGCAAGGGTATCCTGTGGTGAAGCATTCCGGTCAACTTTAATCAGGATGTGACTGGCCCGGATGTCTGATTTTTTGCGGTTATACGCTTCCTTAAGTAATGCTTCATTCATTTTATCATCAATAAGATACGGTTGTGCAAGTTGCTTGCGATAACCTGCCAGTTCGTCTTTAAATGCCTTAAGGGTATCCAGACCCAAATCCTCTGCTTCTTTTACTTTGAGTCTGAAGTTTATGTACAAGTCCATGTATTCCTTTAAGGATTTCTGATCCAGGGCTTCGCCATTGATATTATTTTTCTGATATACATTCAGAAACTCCGATTTGGTGATATTCTCACCTGCAACAGTAAGAATTACAGGATCATTCTGAGCTATGATTTCAGAGGAGGTTGCGATAAAAAGAAGTGTTATAATCGCAATCAGTAATTTTTTCATTGTTATTGCCTTTTATGGTTTGTTTTGATGAATAATATTATCGGCTGTAATTGGGTGCCTCCCGGGTAATGGTAATGTCGTGAGGATGACTTTCTGCGACTCCTGCGGCAGTAATTTTCATAAATCGGGCCTGTTGCAGGGCGGCTATATCTGCCGAACCGGTATATCCCATGCCGGCCCTCAATCCGCCTACAAGCTGATGGACAACTTCGGACAAAGTACCTTTATAGGGAACCCTGCCAACAATGCCTTCGGGAACAAGTTTTTGAATATCATCTTCTGCATCCTGGAAATACCGGTCTTTTGAGCCTTTTTGCATGGCTTCAATAGAGCCCATTCCGCGGTATGTTTTGTATTTCCGGCCCTCATAAATAATGGTTTCTCCGGGAGATTCTTCCACGCCGGCAAATAAACTGCCAGCCATAATGGTATCGGCTCCAGCCGCTATGGCTTTGGCAATATCGCCGGTATAGCGTATGCCGCCGTCAGCAATAACGGGAATGCCGGTGCCTTTAAGTGCGGCAGCAACCTGATGCACAGCGGAAAGCTGGGGAATGCCAATGCCTGCAATAATCCGGGTAGTGCATATTGAGCCGGGGCCTATACCCACTTTAAGCCCGTCGATATTCAGTTTACTCAGATCACGGGCCGCTTCAGCTGTGCCGATATTGCCCACAATAAGCTGGGTATCTTTAAAATGTTGCTTAAAAAGCCGTGCAGCATCCATCACTCCTTTAGAGTGTCCGTGGGCAGTGTCGATCACAATGGCATCCACCCCATTGGCCACCAGAGCCGAAACCCTTTCAATCAAATCGGCGGTAACGCCAACGGCAGCAGCTACCCTCAACCGTCCGCGCTCATCTTTACAAGCATTTGGGCGGGCTTTTATCTTAATGATGTCTTTGTAGGTAATCAAACCAACCAGCTTGTAGTTGCTGTCTACAACAGGCAGTTTTTCAATCTTGTATTCCTGAAGAATGTCGGCAGCTTTTTCAAAATCGGTAAACTCCTGGGTAGTTATCAGGTTTTCGTGTGTCATCACCTCATATACCGGACGCCTCATGTTGCGCTCAAACCTCAGGTCGCGATTGGTAACAATACCTACCAGTTTATTGTGGGCATCCACCACCGGAATGCCACCTATACTGTATTCCTTCATTAAGCCAAGCGCATCGGCTACCAAAGCTCCTTCGTTCAGCGTTATGGGATCCAGAATCATTCCATTTTCAGCACGTTTTACCTTTTTCACTTCAATGGCCTGATCTTCAATGCTTAAATTCTTATGCAATACGCCAATGCCTCCTTCCTGTGCAATGGCAATCGCCATAACTGAATCGGTAACCGTATCCATGGCAGCGGTTACTATCGGGATATTTAATTTGATGTCGCGCGAAAAACGGGTAGATGTATCTACCTCTCTTGGTAAAACCTCAGAATAAGAAGGCAAAAGCAGCACATCGTCATAAGTAAGTCCTTCACCGGAAAATTTGTCATCAAAGCTTAACATTGTCATACTTTTAGAATGCGCAAAGTTATGAAAAATAGGTGTCCAACTTAGCTCCGGTTTTAGGCACAAGCTATTAAAAACCATCTTCGCCTCTTTAAACTGCTCACGGGATGACCTCATGGCCCTCCCACACATCTCCATCTTATTGATTATCAATTTATTAATAACAAAAACACTGTGCATTGGCCGCATATCTTTAATAAAAACCAATTGAATTATTATTGTTAAATTTTCCTAATTTTAAACTGCCAGATAAAGGATAGGGTGCGCTTACAGGAGATTTTTCACCACTGTTACCATCATTCATCACCCTTTTTCGTACTTTTGTCCAAAGAATAAACCAGCTTAATCCTCTGTTATGAAAAAATTTTTTTCAATTTTAATTTTCACTCTTATGGGCAACTTCCTATTGGCGCAAACCAATCAGCCTTATCAATTGCCACCGCCTGAAATTTTAGAATTGGTTGACATACAGCCGCGTCCGGCTGTGAGAATAGATTCGCGCAATAAATATATGGCTTTTTTCGAGCGCAAAGCTTTTAAAACACTTGACGAACTGGCAGAAGATGAAGTAAGACTTGCTGGACTACGCATCAATCCGCAGACCAATGGCAGGTCACGTCAAACTGTTTATTATGGTTTAAAGATTAAACTGATAGAAAGTGATACTTATTTAACTATCTCGGGTCTTCCCACCACATTGCGTATTGCTGACATAGCATTCTCGCCCGATGAATCTATACTCACTTTTACCAATACTCTGGCGGATGGCACTGAACTTTGGATGGTTGATTTGACTACTGCCCGGGCATTAAAACTGGCATCCAACCTGAATGCAGCTTCCGGATCACCCTATGTGTGGGTTCCTAACTCAAAAGCGCTATTGGTAAAGCAACTCCCAAAACAAAGATCAGCCCTGGCAAAAAACAAGGTATTGCCAGAAGGCCCTACAATTCAGGAGACCACTGGTCAGAAAGCACCTGCCCGCACTTTTCAGGATTTACTCCGCAACCCGGCCGATGAGGCAGAATATGAATATTATACTCAGGCTGAAATCGTAAAGGTAACACTTGATGGCAGCAATAGCCCCTTTTTGCCCGTGGCCAATTATCAATCACTTAATTTTTCGCCGGCAGGCAATTACCTTTTGGTACAAACCATACAACGGCCCTATTCCTATATTGTACCTCAATACCGCTTTTCAATGTCGTATGACCTTTATTCTGCGGAAGGACAATTTATCCGGAATTTCTATCTGAGGCCGCTGCTTGAAGCTCTTCCCTCCGGTTTTGATGCTGTAGAAACAGGCAAACGCTATATCTCCTGGCGCGCAGACCAGCCGGCAACACTTGTGTGGGCCGAAGCTCAGGATGGTGGCGATCCGGCCAATGATCAGCAAATCCGTGATCATGTTTATCAGTTAGATGCCCCGTTTACAGATACCCCTCAGCTTCTCGCCGCTATTCCCAACCGGTATGCCGGCATTACATGGGGAAACGAACATATTGCCATTTTGTATGATTACTGGTGGAAAACCAGAAAAACGACAACATATAAAATCAACCCCGGTGAAGAAAACCGAAATCTGCAAATTATCTACGACCGTTCTTCAGAAGACTATTATGGTAATCCGGGCAGCTTTCTCACCCGCAAAAACCAATTTAATGAACAGGTGTTGTGGATTTCATCTGATGGAAAAAGTCTCTACCTTCAGGGCGAAGGCTATGGTCCGGAAGGAAACAGGCCATTCATTGACCGTTTTAACATCAAGACATTGTCCACCACAAGGCTCTGGCAGGCTGATGGCAAATCTACCTACGAGTCCATTGTAAGGATAATTGATCCTGAAAAGCGAAAAATGATTACTTCCATAGAAAGTAAAGATGTTAATCCTAATTTCTACATAAGAACAGCGTCCAAAATTGAGCCGGTTACCAGCTTTCCCAATCCTTACGCATCCTTTATGAATGTGAGTAAGGAAAGGGTGCATTACACACGTAACGATGGTGTTGAACTTTCAGCTACCTTATACCTGCCAGCCGGCTATGACAAGGAAAAAGATGGCCCGCTTCCCATGTTAATGTGGGCTTATCCGCGTGAATATAAAGATGCGCAGCAGGCGAGCCAGATTAAAGAATCGCCCCATACCTTTGTTCAGCTTTATTATGGATCTCCCATTTATTGGGCAGCCAGAGGTTATGCCATTATGGACGATGCAGATTTTCCCATTATCGGAGAAGGGGAAGAAGAGCCCAACGATTCATTTGTAGATCAACTGGTTGGCAATGCAGCGGCAGCCATTGATTATGCTGTGGAAAGGGGTGTGGCCGACCGCGACAGGGTAGCCATAGGCGGTCACTCTTATGGAGCATTTATGACCGCTAATCTTATGGCCCATTCTGACTTGTTTGCGGCCGGCATTGCCCGTAGCGGTGCCTATAACCGAAGTCTTACACCCTTCGGCTTTCAGGCCGAAGAACGTACTTTCTGGGAAGCACCCGAAGTTTACCTCACCATGTCGCCTTTTGTGCATGCCGATAAAATCAATGAGCCACTGTTGCTCATTCACGGCGATGCAGACAACAACCCCGGCACCTTTACCCTGCAAAGCGAACGACTTTTTGGAGCTATTAAAGGATTGGGCGGTACGGCCCGTCTGGTGTTGCTGCCTTATGAAAGTCATGGCTACAACGCCCGTGAAAATATACTTCACATGTTATGGGAAACCGATACCTGGCTGGAAAAATATGTTAAAAATAAATCAGTCTCCAAGCCCAGGGGCAATTAAAGAAACCAATGATGGATTGTGGTTGACCCGCCAATAGTTATTGAGCCGGGCTTAAGAAACCCAAAACAGGGAATACCTCTAAAACTTACAGCCATCTGGCTGCAAATAAATATTGTTAAAGTTTTGGATCATTTTTTATGGGCTAGTGACAACCCGTCAGTTCTCTAATAATGGCAATGAAAGCCGCTCACTAATGTTTCGACAACGATCTTCTCATTTAACAATCGTGACCACACCCTTATTTGAAATTTTATTGCCATTGAAATCGCTAAAGTTGAGCATCCATATATAGGCCCCCGGTGGTGATGGGCTGCCGTTCATACTTCCATCCCATCCCTCCTCAACATTGGTTGTTTCAAATACCAGTTGCCCCCAATGGTTATAAATCATAAACAAGTAAGCCGTAGGTTCCACATTTTTGAGTATGGGTATGAATTGCGGTGTAAATCCTCCTATTCGGAAGGCAGTGGGCACCAGAACTTCAGCTTCAGGAACCAGGCTTACTGTGTTGGACAGGCTTTTACGACCATCTTCATGCACAGCTTCCACATAGTAAGTAACCATGCCCGGGCTTACCTCTGAAATTAAATCATTAAAAAACAATGTCTCCGGCGGCACCGGTTTGGGAAATCCAGGAGCCGGAATATCTCCGTCAAAACGATAGACCTGATAATTTTTCAGGTAATCGCCCCAACCCATAAAGGCATTCCAGTTCAGACGAATGCTTTCATCTTCCGGCTGAGTCAGTTCCAATAAAATACTCCTGAAAAGCAGAGATTCGCCCAGTTCATAACCGCAGGCATCGGTGGCTACCAATTGATAGAAATAGCTTGATTCATGTACCAATGCGTCATAATCAGAAAGTTGAACAGGACTATTGCTCCAGTTATTTGAAAAAAGCAGTTGAAGCCCTGAAGATTGTGAAGTGCCCCGGTAAACATTTACCTTTCCGATTAATTCATCGGGAGCGCCACTGGCTTGCATTGCAATATAATTGTCATTGGATACAGTTATCAGATTAAGATCGAAATCTGTCAAAAACTCAATTACAGGTGCGAGGTAAACCTGACAACTTTCGGAACTGATGGTATTGACATCATTCACTGCTTTTACCCAATATGTGTATAAACTTCCATTACTCAACATGAGCGGATCGGTAAAGGTATAACTCTCTGCTTCTGAGGCAGATACCTTTCCAGCCAATTCAGCAATATTACCATTTTCGGAACGATATACTTCGTAAGTGGAAACTTCCGGATCCATGCTTATATAGTGGTTCCAGGTTAACGTGGCCTGCCGGTTACAATGGGATTCAATCTCACCGGAAATTAAAATCGTATGATGAAGCCGGTTGTAATTTAAAATACCGGAACTTTGATTGCCACATTGATCCTTTGCACGCAAAACATAGGTCACCGATTCATCGCAAGGATACCGGTAGGTAGGACGGTCAGTAAAATCATCAATGATAAAGTTTACAAAGTCTGTAGTGTCGTGATCCAGATAGGCTGCCCCATCTTTCACACCGAGTATATAACCATCCACATCAGGGGTAAGGCTGTGCTCCCAGTGGATTTCAGCCAGCCCATTGTTTATGGTCACATAGGTTATGGAGGGGTCTTCGGGCCGGTTATCATCTTTAAAAGTACCACTGCCTGTTGAAGAGTGAGGCCAACATCCGGTAAGGGGGATTTCTATTTTGTAATAGATTGTTTTGAGATCGCAAACAGCCTCTATGGTATCAAAATATATTAAACTGTTACTTCTTCCTATTTCTATGAAATTAACATTGTCCATAGAACGCAAAATTATATATTCGGGAGCACCCACAGCTTTCATGGGCGACCAGTCCAGACGGGCTATTCCCGACCCTATGCCTCCGTTCGAAACAACCAGTAACATATTGTTAAGATGCACGGATTCAGGGCTGTTGGCAGCAGGAGAATTATTGAAGGTAATCAAAAAGACATCGTATTTCTCTGTTTGTGCATCCGTTACGGGAATGCTGCCCGAAGTAATGGTCGGCAAAAAGTCAAGCGAATTATAGAAGGCTTCGGTGGTTTTTTTATAAAAAAGCCGGAAGCCATCAAAAGTACCTGATGGGATGTTCCAGCCAACGTAGAGTGAACCGTTCTCATTCACCGACACACAGGTCAGTTCCGGCTGTGGTTGTGCATAAACCCTGGCAGAGGTGAACAGCCACAATAACATAAAAGCAACTGCAAGAATAGTATTATGTTTGCTGTAAATATTCATTATATGAATGATTGGTCTTCAATAGATAAACACATATAACAAATTACGGGCCTGTTTTATTATAAATGACAATAAAACTCATTTGTAATCTTAACTGCCTGAAAAAAGTTTCAGGTTTATAATGTATGAAAATAAAAAAACAGAAATGTTTATCTGAATATAGCGGTCTTCGGATAAATAAAGCTTTTTGTCGGTTTGTGTTTAGAAAAATTACATAAAGAAGCCAGGAATTAGTTGTAAATTTTATTTTCGTTTTTCAAAAATTTATCTGAGGCCTATAAAAAAACAGTTGCCGTTAAAATGTATCATATGGTCAGGGACTTCCATTAACCAAACTTCTGTTTCCCAGGCTATATTATTTGAGTGCTTCCTCAACTCCGTCATACCAGGGAAAGCCTTTACATAAATTTTTCCAACCTTACAGTTTTCCAAAAAATGTTCTAATTCTAATAGTCGTTTCGGAGAAACAAGGCTATGTGATGTAACGGCTTCAATGAGAAATAACCACTTTCTTTTATTGTCATAAATTACAACATCAGGCAATTTGCTGTGTTGGTCAATGGGTATTCCCAAATTTTTAAGTTCTTTCTCATCGACAAACAAATCCTTTTTAGCTGTGTCGCCCAAATAATAGAAGCATTCCGCCATTTGCAAAACGTGGGGCAAATTGTTCTATAATTGCCGCTTGAACTTCATTGTGTTTCCCTGCTGAAAGTTTTAGAATTTTTTCCGTTTAGAAGTACTACTGGAATCTGAATCAATGCTCGTTCTTTCAAATAGACCTCCGAAAGTTTTCCAACGGTATTAATGAAGTTTTTCAAAGCCTTTTTCCAATTTCTTGTTTTATATGCTTTTACGACTTCCAAAACTTCAGATGTCAAGGCATAATTTGCTCGTGGGCCTTGACCGGAAGACCTGGATTGTCTGGATTATAATCAACTACTCTTGCTTGAACGAATTGGTGAAGCACTTGCCTTCTAAATGTTTCTCTTGTGTTTGGGGCGTATGATTTACCATAATTTTTATTTACGAAGGCCATAATGCCTTAGATTTACGCTGGTTCGATTAATTGTCGGGCAATGCCAGTTATGCCTGGTCGAAGCATCCCCAATTAATTAAAAAACCACATATCAATGAACAAACCTCAGTAAGGTCCTGAGCCTTCAGGCAGATTTTCGTACCTGTTGGGAAAAAGAGTTTTTATATTAAGTCTTCTAAAAAACGTGGGTTCCTTGCTTTAAGATGAACATCTGTGATTAAAAACTGGTTTATCTTACAGCTTTTATTAAAAGAACAGGAGCAGCTATTAAAATGAAGTTTCTCTCATTTTTTCCGTTTAAACTTAAAACATTTAAGCTACTTTTGGCCACGCTATTCACAAACTCACCCCAAACACAAACAAACCCATGAAGGTTAAAATATTACTTTTGATCGCTATAACATTTACGATCCATCCGATTTTTGCGCAACAAGGCCCTATTGAGCCACATAACCTGGGTGAAGGGCAGCTTCTTGGCATAAGTAAGCCTCTGAAGGACATCCCACCGATAACTGAAGCAGAGTGGGCGCTGATGACCGGGAAAGCCGAAGCCAAATTGCTTAATCCCAAACTCCGGCTGAGATATTTTCCTTATGAATCCACTGCCTTGCCCAAAGGTGAGGATGCCGTATGGCAAAAAAGTCAGGGCAATACCCGCATTCCGCTTGAAGACCCGACTGTAAATTTTCAGGGGCAGACTTCTCCTTATTTCCCACCTGACTGTAATGGTGCCGCCGGCCCCGGCCATTATATGCAAACCATAAATACAACCTATGCAATTTACTCAAAGTCAGGTGAATTGCTGGCAGGCCCTACAAATATGAACCAACTGTTCGGATCAGTGCCCGGTGCAAATTGCAATGATGGAGATCCCATTGTGCTGTATGACGAAATGGCCGACCGGTGGCTGGCTGCTGAATTTTCTCTCTGTGGCTCACCTGACCGTATGTTGGTAGCCGTTTCCCAAACCAATGACCCAACCGGTGCCTGGTATCAATATAGTTTTAACATGAGCGGTATGCCCGATTATGAAAAATTCGGAATTTGGCCTGATGGTTATTATATGGCAACCAATACCTCCAACGGAACTGATATATATGTATTTCAGCGTGAAATCATGCTTACCGGCGGTACCAATCCGAAAATGGTTTCTTTTGACAATCCCTGGCGACCAACTTCAATTGATGGATTTATGATGGTTCCGCCTTTGGATAATGACGGGCCTGCAGCACCAGCCGGAGCACCGGGTTTATTTATAGCCTTTAATGATGATGCCATTGCGGGAGGAACTGATCAATTGTGGATTTACGAATTGGATGTAGACTGGAATACTCCTTCTAATTCCACTTTCAACAGGGTTCAACAGATTGATGTGGCTGCATTTGACAGTAACTTTGGTAATAACTGGAACAACATTAAACAACCCAATACCAGCCAGAAACTTGACGCCATTCCACAGGTAGTGATGAACGCCCCCCAGTACCGGAATTTTGGAGATTATCAAACCATAGTTTGTTGTCACACTGTGGATGTGGATGCCACCAACCATGCCGGTATCAGATGGTACGAATTGCGTAAAACCAGTGGAGACTGGACTGTTCGGCAACAAGGCACATACGCACCTGATGAGCACTCACGCTGGATGGGGAGTATAGTTATGAACGGGCAAAATGAAATTGCACTGGGATATTCTATTTCAAGCAGTACTGAGTATCCCGGCATCCGTTATACCGGGCAGTCCCGTGAAGAATATGCGCAGGCCTCTGGCATTATGGACATTGCTGAAGGCAACATCTGGAGTGGTACAAATTCACAAACCGGGGCCAACCGTTGGGGCGATTATTCCTTAATGAGTGTCGATCCCGAAGATGATCATTCTTTCTGGTATACCAATCAGTATGTAAGTGGTGGACAAAGAACCCGTATTGCAGGATTTAGTTTCAGTCCCTTAGGGCCTTTGGCTATATTTCAGGTGAACACCACCCTACCCTGTCTCAATGATACAGTAACATTATCCGATGAAAGCTCAGGCAATCCCACTGCATGGAACTGGAGTTTTACTCCCGACAATGTGATCTTTTTGGATGGAACAACCTCCAACTCTCAAAACCCAATCATACAGTTCACTACATTGGGAACTTATTCTGTTGAACTTACCGTAACCAACGACCTTGGCAGCAATACCCTCGTTAGAGAGGACTACATTCATGTAAATGAAGCCAATCCACAGTTTACTGCCGATGCAACCACCATTGTAATCAACAATCCGGTTATCATTACCGATAAAAGCACCTGCGAGGTTACCTCCTGGGAATGGAATTTTGGCGAAGGAGCACAGCCTCCCACCGCCAGCGGAGCAGGCCCGCATCTGGTAATTTATGAATCTACTGGTCAAAAAACAATTACCCTTACGGTAAACGGATCATTTACAGAAGTAAAAACGAACTATATTACTGTTACAGATGATGTATTTACCATGAAAAACCAGAGCATTACCACCTGCTCCGGAACGTTCTATGATTCAGGAGGCCCTGAAAATAATTATGGCAATAACCAGAACCTAACCACTACTTTTAATCCATCGTATCCTGGAAATCAGGTAAGTGTAACTTTCAGTACGTTCGAATTGCAGACTTCAAACAATTGCAGCAGCGATAAATTAACCATTTACAACGGACGTTCAGCGTTTTCTTCCGCCATTGGCACCTGGTGCGGAACCGATTCACCCGGGACCATAACCGCCGACAACATTCATGGCGCACTTACCTTTGTATTCAGCAGCAATGCCAGCACAGTTGCTCCCGGTTGGGAAGCTTCCATTACCTGCGTTTCGCTGGTGGATCAACCCATTGATTTAACGGCTCAGGCGATAAGCGATACAGAAATTGAACTCACCTGGCAACCCAATGCCAATGGCGACGATGTAATGTTGGTATGGTCTGCCGGAGTAACAGGAATGCCCGTAGCCGGTGTAATTTACCAGCCGGGCGATGTATTGTCCGGTGGGGGAACTGTACTTTATACAGGCAGCAACAATGAATTTACACATGCAGACCTGCTTCCGTCAACCACTTATCATTACACGGCATTTTCAGTGAACGATGAATTGGATTATTCTGCTGGAACCGTAACAGAAGAAACCACCCTGTCGGCTCCTCCCACACTTACGGTTAATCCCGAAATGATAGAAGTTTCCTCTGAAGCAGGTACCACTAGCTTTGCGGTTACTTCAAATACCACCTGGCAGGTAAGTAGTACTGCAGACTGGATTGCTTATACCCCATCAGGCGATGGCGATGGCAGTATATTGGTAGAATTTAATGAAAACAGCCTGACACTTCCACGAACGGCAAATATTGTGGTAACTGCTCCCGGACTGGATCCAGTGACCGTAATTCTAAACCAGACCGGCAGTCCGGCCTATCTAACCATAACTCCTCTCGCCTACACCGTTGATTCTCTTGCAGGAACAGTATCCTATTCGGTTTCTTCCAATGCTCCCTGGACGGTAAGTGGAAGTTACCCATGGGTCGAAGTCAATGCGTCGGGAACAGGGAATGGTACCATCGTTGCTGAATATCAGGCCAATGAAAGTGCATATTTGCGAACCGCCACCTTTACTGTTGTGGCTCCCGAACCTGCTGCTCCCGTTGAGTTAACTTTAAGTCAGGAAGCTGCTGTTGCTGTGCTGAGAGTAAGTCCGACAAGCCAGCAAACGGCCAGCACTGCCGGCACTGTTACCTATACTGTGGAAGCCAATTTCGATTGGGCGGTTATTTCTGATGCTGATTGGGCAACGCCTGAAATTACCAATAATGAAACTTTAAGTGTAAATGTGGAACAAAACATTTCACTGGAGCCACGCAATGCAATCCTTGTGGTAAGTGGCTTGCAACTCTCGCAGGATGTAATGCTGGAGCAGCAGGCCGCCGACACGCTGCTGATTGTTAGCCCACCTATACAGCAGGTATCTTCTGCTCCGGGGCAGGTTTCCTTTGATGTAATATCAAACACTTCCTGGACTGCTTCGGCTGATTCTGCCTGGCTCAGCGTAACACTTTCGGGTAATGGCAGCGGAAATGTACTGGTGAATTATCAGGGCAATGGCTCTACCCAGATGCGATCATCGCTTATAACCATCCAAGCACAGGGTGCAGCCCCCCAAATGGTGGTACTTGAACAAGAAGGAAGCGGGCTCGGACTGGAAGACATTAAACGTGACATGATCCGGATATTCCCCAACCCTGCCAACACTTCTTTTGTTGTGCAGGTGCCCGGCGACATAATGGATGATTATTCGGTGGAAGTACTTCAGTTGAATGGTCAGCGCATTGTCAAGCAGCACGGTGACGGTCAAGCTACCTGCACTATAGATGCAAGCCAGCTAAATGCAGGTACATACCTGGTTAGGGTAAGTTCAAAAGGAGAGGTTATTTTAAATCACCTCATTGTAATTATGCGTTAACTTCCAATATATGAGCTTAGAATAAAAATTCTTTTTTTGCCACTAAGGTACAAAGACTTGCCCACATGCGCCTGCCCGCGTGCATGTGCAGGCAGGTATTCAGGCTCAAAGCTTTACAAAGTTTTAATTACTGATATACAGAGCCTTGTACAACTTAGTAACTTCGTGGTTTAATGGCATTTTTTTATTTATATTTTTTAGACTTGAGTCATATATTAAAAAAAAGACAGAGAACTTCTCCGTCTTTTTTTTGTCTTGATGCGAAAAAAATCTTCTCAGGCAAATTTTTCCACGAGATCAGCCAGGCGATGGGCATAGCCACTCTCGTTGTCATACCAGGCAACAATTTTTACCAGCTTGTTTTTATCTCCGAGCACCGCTGTAAGTCCGGCATCAAAAATGGCCGAATGCGGATTGCCCAGGATATCCACCGAGACAATGGGATCTTCGGTATATTCCAGGATGCCTTTAAGATAGCCTTCAGCAGCCTGACGGAAAGCTGCATTAATCTCTTCTATGCTCGTTGATTTTTTAAGTGTACAGGTCAGGTCAGTCAGAGAACCATCGGGGACAGGCACCCTTATTCCGGCGCCTCCCAGGTTTTGTTTAAGGTGAGGGAATATTTTGGTGGCAGCTTTTGCTGCGCCCGTGGTGGTTGGGATAATACTGTAAGCGGCTGCTCTGGCCCGCCTTTTATCGGCATGGGGCGCGTCAATAAGGTTTTGATCGCGGGTATAGGAATGCACTGTAGTGATGAAACCTTTATCAATTCCCCACAGGTCGTCGAGCACTTTAATCATGGGTGCTACACAATTGGTGGTACATGAGGCATTTGAAATAATTACATCCTCCTTGTCGATAATGTCATCATTGATGCCCAGCACCACATATTTCACATCATTGTGATCGGTTTTGGCTGGTGCCGAAATAATTACTTTACGTGCGCCGGCTTCCACATGCTTCATAGCGGCAGCCTTATCGGTAAACTTGCCGGTAGACTCTATAACTACATCAATGCCCAATGCTCCCCAGTCAATGCTGCCAGGTGCTTCCTGAGCAAACACCTTAATCTTATGGCCGTTCACAATTAGAAAATCCCCATCAGTTTCAATGGTTCCCGAAAATTGACCGTGTACGGAATCATATTTAAGCAGGTGCGCCAGCATGTCGGCGTCGGTGAGGTCATTTACAGCAATTACCTGAATATTTTGCTTTTGAAGCAAGGCCCTAAAGGTGATCCGGCCAATACGGCCAAATCCATTGATGGCTACTTTTATTGTTGACATAACGAAAATCAGAAATTTTCGCCAAAGTTAGAAAAATGCATGGAAATGAAGGTAGTGATTATTTCACAATAAATATACTCCCGGTGGTTTCGGTAACTTCGTTATTCTCGTCTTTAAAGTAAATGCGATACACATACAGACCGGGTTGAAGCTTTACCCCGTTGTTGGTGCCATCCCAATGTTCCTGAATATCAGATGAAGAGAAAACATTTTCGCCCCATTGATTATAGATGTTGATGCGATACTCCCTGACTCCGTTTCCACGAACCAGAAACACATCGTTGATGCCGTCCCCATCGGGTGTAAAAGCGGTGGGAATGTGCAACATATACCGGGGACTGATGTAAACTGTTTTTTCCATCTCGTTTACACATCCCTTATCATTGGTAACCTTTAAAATTACCCGGAAATATCCGGAATCCGCATAGGTATGAATAAATTCAGGAGTGGAGTAAACAGCACCATCTCCGGTATTCCAGGAGTATGCCAACCCATCGCCCACGGAAATGCCCGAAAATGAGATCACCGGATCCTTCATACTTGAGGATTCAGGGTTTACAGTAAAAGCAGCCTCCGGCAATGGCCATACGGTAATGAGTGACGGCATAGTTTTAACCCGGGAACAGTTCCCCGGATTGGTTACGGTGAGTGACACATCATAAACGCCATCTGTAGAAAATTCGTGGGTTACAGAATTCCCGGCAGCAGATCCATCTCCACCAAAATCCCATGAAAAGGTAGTTCCGTTTACAATATTGGAAGACGCATCAGAAAAGTTGACTTCCCAGGGCATACAGCCGGCCATATCGCTGCTTGTAAAGTCAGGGAGCGGCGTCGGATTTACTTCCACCGATTGGGTATACACTTCGCTTACACATCCCAGATAAGTCACCACCAAAGATATTTCTTTAGTTCCGGCATCTGCCCAGCTCACCGGATGCGGCCCCTGTCCGGCACCGGATGTAATGCCACCGTCAAAATCCCAGTCGTACGTGGCATTTGCAGGGCCGTTGGCTGTATATGAGATCAGCAATGGTTCTTCCTGGCAAACTGCGGGCTGAGCCGGGCTGAAATCTGCGAGCATTCTTTCCTTTAAGGTAATGGTGATGTCATCACTATTTACACAATTATTGGCATCAGTGCCTGACAAGGTATAGGTTGTATTTTGTGTTGGCACCACCTGAGGTGAAGGATTGTTCTCCTGCCCCAGAAGTGTAGGATCAGCAGGCATTGCACTCCAGGTGTAAGTTATGGCACCGGAAGCATTTAGCGTAAGTGTTTCGTCGGGACAAATGGAGTTCAGGCCTGAAGAGGCATTTACCGGCGGCAATGGATTTACGGTAACGGTTACCTCATCGGTCTTCACACAACCATCATCCACCGAAAGTGAGTAAGTGGTTGTAGATTCAGGTGAGACTTCAATGCTGGCACCGTTAAATGTATTGACACCATCTGTCCAGGTAAAGGTGCCATTTCCGGTAGATGAAGTTCCGGTGAGCTGCAACATTTCACCAACGCAAATAGTCCTGTCGGCTCCGGCTTCTACGCTCAGTTGAAATACATCCACATTCATACAATCCCGCAGGGTATTGCCACAGTTATCGGTCACATCCACGCAAAACTGACGTGTATCCCCAGGGGTTACGGTAATGGTACGTCCGTTGTAAGTTTGACCTGATGACATATCGGTCCACAACCAGGCACCATTGGGCGTATCATTGGCCTGGAGGACAACCTCTTCGCCCACGCAAATATTTTTATCTTCACCGGCATCGGCAAAAGGCTGATCCACCAGAACGGTGACTTCATCGGTATCGGTATTGCCACATTCATCATATACGGTAACGGTAAAAGTAGTGGTCACCGGCGGGCTTATAGTGATTGACTGCGTAGTATATCCACCCGGATTCCATAGCCAGCTTGTCCCTCCCTGAACAGTAAGGGTTACATCATCGTTGAGACAAATGGGCACATCTTCTCCTGCATCAGCCACCGGTCCAACCACCGAAATATTAATACTCTGGTCTTCGAAAGAACCACAAACATCGCTGATGCGTACTGTATATTGGGTGGTATTTTCAGCCACCACCGTCACTATATCGGTGGAATCTCCTGTACTCCATTCAAAATAGTAAGGTTCGACTCCTCCATCGGCTGCTGCCCATAACTGAATGGTATCGTGACAATTAACCTGCCGTCCCGGTGAGGCAGAAGTACTGTAGTTGGGATAATCCTTTATATAAATGGTTAACGTATCCAAAACCTCACCGCAAATTGATGTGTTATAAATTATGGTAACGGTTTCAACTTCATCTTCAGGAATGCCATCCTCGATGGGATTGATTACCAGCACCGCCATGCTATCACCCTGAGGAATTACAATCTGTCCGGGAATAGAATCATAATCTACTCCATTTTCTGCTGTACCTCCAATTTCAATATTGATTGGGTAGCCTACCGGTGTGATCTGAAAAAGCTTAAAGGCAATCGAGGCACTATTACATCCTTCAACAGCGGTATCGACCATGGTATGGGTGAAAGCAACATTTGCAGCCAGCCCTATGCTTGAAAAACTATTGGCTTCAAGGAAGACGCCTGAATCAAGTATATCATCAGAAGCATCAGCAATAGCCAGTTTTATGTGATAGGTTTCACAGGGTATAACATCGGCGCGGGCAGTAAGTACAGTGGTAAAGCCATCGTATTGAATGTATGGATTTGCCGCCGGGGTAGTACCGGTTCCATTATTAACATAATATTGGCAATTTACACACGGACCATTGTTATTCCTGCCGTTATTAATATTATTTATTGATACTGGTGCAGATGGAAGTGTATTGGGAACTACTGCAATGTTGCGTGCTCCATTGGGAAAACCCGGAGGAGCAGTATATGGACCAGAAATACCGGGTCCGCTTATAAAAAAACCAAAAACATCATTGATCGAATTAACGTACTCAGGATACTCTTCAGAACCAAATACATATCTGAATTCCACCACATTACTTTGTGGTATAAAGTCAAATTCAAGAATGCTGGCATCATTGGTGGTTTGACCACAAAGCTGGCTAAGGGCAGGATCGCCGGGTGTACCCATTTTTGAACCTTTCCCGGTTTCATTGTTGGGTCCTTTTGAATTTCCGGCCCTGCCCGATGTAAGTATTACCCCTGAGTTAATGCCCAGATTTGATTTGCCCGAAAAAGATCCCCGTGCATTGGCAGCACCGGTATAAGTTATGTTTGACGTCTCAATGCCACTACCGACAAGTATTTGCCTGACCAATACTTCAGGATCCACCCCTTCCACAACCGAATAATCTGGAAAAATCTGAGCATTGACTTTTGTCATGGGCCATAAAAAAAAGAGGATCATGAAAATTCCATAAAAGCCAAAGGATAATCTCCTGAAGCATTTACAATAAATTAAAGAACAAATGCATTGGATAGGCATGAGTTTCATAGCAAATAATTAACCAAATAAATCGACAAGAGTGTCAGAAAAATGAAAATTCCCGGTATCCACAAAAATAGGTCTTTTTTGTATTCAAACTTTAAAAATATGTCATTATTTTGAAATAAACCAATGGATCGGGCCTATGAATACGCAGTTTAAAACCTAAAAAGGGGTAATATCTATGAAAAAGATGTAATTTTATGCCAAAATAATTACAATAACCAATTTTTTATGGAAAAATTAGCTCATTACCTTGAAGCCAATAAACAGCGCTTCCTTGAAGAACTTTTCGGATTGATTCGCATTCCCTCCATCAGTTCGATTGCCGATCACAAACCCGATATGCAACGGGCGGCTGAATACTGGAAAGAAAGTATCATTAAAGCCGGGGCCGATAAAGCCGAAATCATTGCCACTGCCGGGAATCCGGTTGTATATGGCGAAAAAATGGTGGATGCCTCTTTGCCGACGGTACTGGTATATGGTCATTATGATGTAATGCCTGTTGATCCGCTTGATCTTTGGAAATCACCCCCATTCGAGCCGGAAATTCGTGACGGAAAAATATATGCCCGTGGTGCTGACGATGACAAAGGTCAGGCTTTTATGCATGCCAAAGCATTTGAAGCTATGGTACAGACCGGAACCCTTGCTTGTAATGTGAAATTCATGATTGAAGGTGAAGAAGAAATTGGTTCGCCCAACCTTGAAAAGTTCTGCAATGATCACAAAGAAATGCTGAAAGCAGACATCATTCTTGTTTCAGATACCGGGATGATTGCACAGGATATCCCCAGTATTACTGTTGGTCTTCGTGGTCTGGCCTATCTTGAAGTGGAAGTTACCGGACCAAACCGCGACCTGCATTCAGGTCTTTTCGGTGGCGCAGTCGCCAATCCGATCAATATCTTGTCGCAGATGATAGCCTCGCTTACCAATGAAAAAAACCGCATTACCGTCCCCGGTTTTTACGACAAGGTCATTGAATTGAGTGCCGAAGAGCGCGCCGAAATGGCTAAAGCTCCCTTTGACGAGGAAGAATATAAAAAAGCCATTGATGTGGCTGCACTGCATGGTGAAGAAGGTTATTCAACCATCGAGCGCACCGGAATCAGGCCTACCCTTGATGTTTGTGGCATCTGGGGAGGATATACCGGTGAGGGTGCCAAAACAGTACTTCCTTCTAAGGCATCGGCCAAAATTTCCATGCGCCTCGTTCCCGACCAGGATCACGAAGAAATTGCTGAATTGTTTAAAAAGCATTTCGAAAGCATTGCTCCGGATTCGGTAAAAGTCACCGTAACGCCGCTTCATGGCGGGCAAGGCTATGTGTCGCCAACCGATACACCTGCCTATCAGGCTGCCAGCAAAGCTTACGAGACCACCTTTGGCAAAAAACCGGTACCTGTGCGCAGTGGAGGAAGCATTCCCATTATTTCAACTTTCGAAAAAGTACTCGGCATAAAATCTATTTTGATGGGCTTCGGTCTCGAATCAGATGCCATTCACTCTCCCAATGAGAATTATCCACTGTTTAACTTATACAAAGGCATTGAAACCATTCCCTGGTTCTACAAATTTTTTAGTGAGTTCAGAAAGGTTTAGATTGTTTAAAATAAGATCACAGCTAATAAAGACCGGCAGATTGCCGGTTTTTTTTATGTCTGCTTTTTCTGAAATACCTGCCGCTTTTATTCGAAAAATACAGGCCAGAAATAAAAACCGGTAAAAACTACTTGTGTCAGAATAAAAACTTCGTAAATTAGCCCAATGTAAAGATTGGCGGGAGGAAGATGAGTATGTTCAAAAAAAAAACAAATCTGAAAAAAACTAAAGACAGAACCTTTATCAGGTAGTGCTAAATCACTAAAACCATCATCACTCCAACGGCAAAATTGACAACCCAATAGTTAACATTTAAACCTTATACCATGCGTTTATTCCGGACGGCAAGTTTCATTTTAACCAACACCCTGCTGACTTTGCTCCTAAGTTGCAACACCCAAAGTAATCAGCTCAGGGTTGAATCTACCAATTTCGATCAGCAAATAGATCCGGTTCAAAACCTGGAATTTAACTTCAATCATGACATTGCGCCCGATTCTATCATTGGCCAATGGAGTCAGGAGCAGTATCTCCGTTTTAGTCCGGAAATCGAAGGCCGATTTATGTGGAATTCGCACCATCAGTTGGTGTTTTCTCCGGCATCTTCGTTTAAACCCAATACGGATTACACCGCCACTCTGCTGCCAGCTTTACTCAAGTTCACAAAAAACAAGTACCGTTTAAGTGACAAACCACTTACTTTCCATACTCCATATCTCAACATTACCGCAAGTCGTGCTTTTTGGGCACTTGATCCCGATCATGCAGAGGTAGTGCAGATCAGGGTAAATATTCAGTTTTCGAATGTGGTAGATATCATTACCCTGAAAAAAGATATCGGAATTTCGATGAATAACAATCCGGTGGATTTTACCTTACTTACACCGTCGAATGGCACAGAAATGGAATTTAGCCTTCCTGCACCGGTTAGAAAAACCAGAAACGGAACCATACGCATCACGCTCCATAAAGGAATGAAAGTGCCGGGGTCTGACCGTGCTTTACCGGGGGACATCACCGTGGATATTGGGATACCAGCCCGCAATGAAATGGCTATTTCTGAAATTACCACAGAATTTGAGGAAGGTGAAGGAGTCATCTATGTATTTACTTCACAACCGGTTAAGCAGGCTCAGTCTTTAAAAGGCATGATTACTACAGAGCCTGTCACAGCTTTTGAAATTTCCTATCTGAGCAGTGGTTTTAAACTAAAAGGAGCTTTTGCAGAAGATCAGATATACCAGCTCACGGTGTCGGGCAAATTGCAAGGTATTTTCGGGCCTTCACTAGGCGAAGATTATCAGCAGACCGTGAATTTTGGTGCCATGAAGCCCTTTATTGCCTTTAGCGAAGACAACGCTATGTATCTCACACCCAAAGGCAAAAGCAATATTGCACTCAGGATCATCAATATCCCAAAAATAAAAATTACGGTTTATAAGGTTTACGACAATAACATTCAGCATTTTTTGCGCAATGGAAAAGAATGGGACTGGTATGAGCAGGATGGAGATTACTACGAGAACTACAATTATGGTCTTTCAGAAGATTATGGAAGCATCATCAGCACAAAAATCATAGAAACCCGCTCATTGCCACGCTATGGTACAGATAAACTGTTGCATTTGAATGCAGATGAACTTCAATTGTCTTCGTCACGCAAGGGCCTGTATGCCATAAAAGTGGAAGCGGAGGGCAAACGATGGCTGAATGATGTTCAACTGATAGCCGTCTCCAATATAGGCCTGATTGCTCATAAAGGTACCGACGAAATTTTTGTTGCCGTGCGCTCTATTGCCACCGCAAAACCCTTGAATAATGTCCGCATAAAATTTATAAGCAAAAACAATCAGCAAGTTTACGAAACAACAACCAATAGCGAAGGCATTGCACGTTTCAGCAACATGCAAAGCAGTGCGCCGGGCTTTACAGTCTCTTTAATTACGGCTCACCTTGACGATGATTATAATGCATTAATTTTCAGCCAGTCGAAAGTTGAAACTTCACGTTTTGACGTAGGCGGGAAATACACAGCCGGATTGAATTATGACGTGTATCTTTATGGTGACCGCAATTTATTCCGGCCTGGAGATACGGTTAATTGCAATGCCATTATGCGCTCATTTAACTGGGAGTTACCGGGTGAAATTCCTATTAAATTCAGGGTAATTTCTCCTGATGGCCGCGATTTTCTTAAATCACGGGCTACACTTAACAGCTATGGAGCAGCCGCTTTCACCTTTCCGGTACCCGTAACCGCTCTTACCGGAACCTACATTATAGAAGTGCAGTCATCCACTGATGTGTTGCTTTCGTCCTGGCGGATTTCGGTGGAAGAATTTATGCCCGATCGAATAAAAGTGGACGTAAAGACAAACAAACCGGTATACACTCAGGGAGAAATGCTGGAAACAGAAATTGAGGCCACGAATTTATTCGGACCTCCTGCTGCCGGACGTAAGGTTGAATCGGAATTACGCATTAGCCGCGATAACTTTAACCCTTCCGGATATGAAGCATATAATTTCAACATTACCACTGCCGGCGAAATCACCTTTGATCAACAACTAATGGAAGGTACCACCGGTACCGATGGCAAACTTAAACAGACATTTCAGTTGCCTTCGTTCAGCAATATTGGACTGCTGAATGCCCGGCTGTTTACCACCGTTTTTGATGAGACTGGTCGACCCGTAAATCGTTACACTGAAGCCAGAATAAACACACAACCCGCTTTTGTTGGTATAAAGCAAATCCCTACCTGGCTTAGCCAGCGCAGGCCCATTGGCATTCAGTTGGTTTCACTCAGCAATGCAGGAAAGGCAGTGGAAACCAGGGTAAAACTGGAAGTGGTAAGAATCCAGTATCAAACAGTAATGGAGAAAAAATATGGTCAAATTCAATATGTATCCCAAAGGAAGGAAACTTCTGTATTTTCCAGAGCGGTTACCATTAAAGCCAATGGATTTGCTCTGGATTACACGCCGCCGCATGATGGCAATTTTGAAATCAGGGTGAGCCTGATCGACAGTAAAAATTATGTAAAACAAAACTTTTATGCCTACTATGGCGAAAGTGGTTCAATGGCATCTTACAATATAAACCGCGAAGGTGAAATAGGCATTGAAATGGACAAAAGCCAGTATACACCAGGCGAAACGGCAAGAATTCTGTTTAAAACACCTTTTGAAGGCGAGTTGCTTGTAACCCTTGAACGGGATAAAGTATTGGAACATTTTACCATGCAGGCCGGCAGTGCCGGTGCCACCCTTAACCTAAAAATTAAGGAAGAATATCTTCCTAACATTTATGTTAGCGCTACGCTTATCCGGAACATCCACAACACCTCCCTCCCGCTTACAGTAGCCCATGGTTATGCCAACATAGGCTTTAATGATCCCGGCAGGAAGATGCCCTTGAGCATAACGGCCTCTTCTGAATCGCGTTCAAAAGTTGCTCAAACCATAACCGTAAAGACTGAACCGGGAGCCGAAGTAACCATTGCTGTGGTAGATGAAGGCATTTTACAGGTAAAAGGATACAACAGCCCTGATCCCTACGAATGGTTCTTCCGAAAAAGAGCACTCGAAGTAGAGGCTTTCGATCTGTTTGATGCACTTTTTCCTGAACTGGGAACACCCTCTTCCACAGGAGGTGACCGCGGATTTGATCTGGGCAAACGGTTGAATCCTTTGGCAGGCAAGAGGATAAAATTACTCTCTTTCTGGAGCGGGCCCCTGAAAGCCGATGCTGCAGGAGTAGTAAGATACACAGTGCGGATTCCTGAATTTTCGGGTAAAGCTCGTATAATGGCAGTTTCCTATAATAAAAATAGATATGGAGGAGCCTCTAAGAATATGACCATTGCGGACCCCGTAGTGATCAGCACTTCCCTTCCCCGGTTTTTGTCTCCGGGTGACAAAGTTAAGGTAATGGCCACTTTTACAAATACCACCAAACAAGAGATCACTGCTGAAGTCAAATCCATTGTCAGCGGATCACTTACGACCACCCAGCCGACAAGTGGTTCAATAAGACTGCCTGCCGGGAAAGAACTTCAACTTCCCTTTGAATTAAAGGCAGGCAAACAAACCGGAATGGCTAAGCTCTCCCTGCAGGCTACCTCAGGCAATGAAAAATACACCTGGACAGCGGATGTGCCGGTAAGACCCGCCAATTTGCCCCAGATGGTAACCAAAGGTGGCATTATCCGTGACAATGAACAAGTTACCTTTAGCAGCGCTTCGGAACTTATGCCGGGAACCATCGAAACAGAAGGCCTTCTGACTTCAAACCCCATGGGAGAATATGCACAAAACCTCAGTGAACTGATAAACTATCCTTATGGCTGTCTGGAACAGGTTATTTCAAAAGTTTTTCCACAATTGTATTACGAGGATTTATCAAAAATGCTCAGTCAAAAACCTTCACCCCTGAAACCTGACCCCAACACAAATGTGCAGGAAGCTGTACGCAGAATTGCATCTTTACAGCAATATAATGGCGGCCTGGTAATGTGGCCTTCGGGAGGTGAAGTAAACTGGTGGAATACTGCTTACGCGGGACATTTCCTGTATGAAGCCGACAAGGCTGGTTATACCACAAACCCGACAGTAAGTGAAAATATAAACCGCTATCTCACTGCCATGATCAAGCAGAAACCTTCCACAGCATATTATTTTATGGATGAAGGCAGGTGGCGGTCACGAACTTTTTCACAACGCGAAATATTCTATTCACTTTATGTTCTTGCACTTAACGGCAAACAACATATTCCCACCATGAATTATTATAAAGCCCGCCTGGAAGACCTCACCGCTGACAGCCGGTTTATGCTTGCATCTGCTTATTATCTTATAGGAGATGCCGGCAGCGCACGGCAGATATCACGTTACGAATCAAAACCTGAAGGTGAATCCCGGCGCATGACCGGCGGAAGTTACAGCTCACCCATCCGGGATCATGCCATTTCGCTTTATACCCTCATTTCATCCAGCCCCGATGACCCAAAAATTCCATTGCTGGCCAAACAATTGTCCGAAATGGTTAGAGGTACCAAATGGATGTCAACTCAGGAAAATGTTTTTACTCTCCTGGCTTTTGGCAAGATGGCGGCCAGAATAACGCCCGGAAATGTCACCGTAGCGGTAACTGCCCAAAACAAGCTACTGGCAGAATATAAAGGTAAGGATACTAATTTCAGCACCCGGTCTTCTGATGTGAAATTAACTGCCAGCGGAAAGGGATCATTATATTACCTCATACAGTCGGAAGGCATTCCAATATCAGGTTTAAACCGTCAGGAAGATCAAATACTCAGAGTGCGGCGTCAGTTGCTTACCCGCGATGGTCAACCTGTAAATACGAACAACCTGCATACCAATGACTTGCTTGTGGTTAAAATTACCCTTAGTACCACAGACAATAGCCTGATGGATAATATAATCATTACCGATTTGCTGCCAGCCTGTTTTGAAGCCGAAAATACCCGCCTGACTACCGGGCGTGATATAAATTGGGCCAAAGAACAAGCGCAACCTGATCATCTCGATTTCAGAGATGACCGGATCAATATTTTCGCCAGCATAAAAAATACCGGACCACTCCAATTTTATTATATGGTAAGGGTGATTAATCCCGGTGATTTTACCTGGGGATCTGTGGGGGCAGTAGCAATGTACAATGGATTCTATTATTCCTATGCCGATCACACCACTCTTAAAGTAAAATAGATCGGCCATGTTGCATTTATCAGATGCTGAACTCTACGGATGGATAAATATATTCAGGTTTGAGTTTGCCCGGTCACCCTGGGAAATAATACTCATAAGCTTTGTGCTTATTTATATTCTTTCCTTTCCGGGAAGCAGGTCAAACAAACAAGAGGCTGAGTTTGCAGAAAGATGGCTGATTATACCGTTTCTTACCGGTATTTTGGTGGGCGGGTTGACCCTCTTAATGTACATTGTTCTGCCGGGCTTATGCCTAAGCTTTATTGGGATATGGCTGTTTTTTACACTCATCGGCATGCTTTCTGCACTGATACTGGGTTTGGTCTCGGGCAACTGGCTTTTAATGAGACAATCAATAAAAATAGCGAGTAATGGCTTTTACATCGAAAAGGATAAATCATTTCATCAGCGTATATTAAATGTAATAAGCAAACAATTCTGGCAGCAACCTCAAAATTTAATGGGGCACTGCTACGCAATGCTGCTAAATGTAATGGGTTCCGTCAAACATTGTGACCGATTTGAAGATATACTGATGATAAGCGGTAAATTATATTTTGCACGGGGGATATCTTTGGGTAATTTTATTTTTGCAGAAGCTGACGATGAAAAACTGCCGGATAATATTGTTCTTGCTTATAACAATTCAGAGGGAGTGCGCACCTTCAGACATGAATTTGGCCATTATCTTCAGAGCAGGCAATGTGGCTGGATATATCTTTTCAAAATTGGCCTGCCCAGCTTAATTTTACAGGGTTGGACGGAGACCGATGCTGACCTGCGTTCAGACAATTACCTGATGCATCATTATGGTATTACTCCGGCCCTGGGGCTGAAACACCAAAAAAAAGAAGTGGTGCGTTGCACGTGGTTGGAAAAATCAGTATTCGTCACAATAGTAGTCGCAGGTGCACTCTACTCGGGAAGCTATGGCAGCGTTGGGGCCTTTCTGCTCGCTGGCGGATTATCAACTGCATTGAATATGAAAAAATCCACATAAAAAAATCCCTCAACATTTATTGGATGATGAGGGATAATGATCAGTGGATGCTAAGAAATTAGAAAGGCCAGAAATGGTTGTCGAACCAGATGCTTTGTTTTAAATCCTCGTTTAACTCATGAAGGATTTTATGATGACCTTTTTCCCAATCAGCAAGCCAGCGGTACAATTCTTTTTCGTTGGGATCTGTAGCTTCCAGCGCACGCCTGGAGTAGACATCAATGGCCTTGGTTTCCATGTCAATGGCAGCAGATATGGCCGCAGCCTCATATCCTGCAGCAGAGATTTGCTGCTTTACTTCGGGCGATAGAATTAAATCGGCCACTCCGGCTTCAGTAGTAAGCTCAAGAGGAACAAACTTTTTTTCCCGGTTGTAGCTCGAAAACTGTTTGGAGAGAAAGTCAATGTGTCCCTGCTCCTCTTCAGCCATCATCGAAAATATCTTTTTCACCTCTTCGTGCTGGGTTTGAGCTGCTACGGTTTCATAGAAAGCTTTACCCCGCTTTTCCATCAATATGGCACTTTTCAGAATTTCATTTGATTGATCTTTTTCCATAATATGTAGTTTTAATTATTGGCTTACTTGCTACAAATATACATATAAAAAGCATCACCGTTTAAAAATGCCGATATATATCAGCATTTTAAACGGTGACAAACTTCATTTACAGACAAGCATCAATCCTCTTCAGTAAAAATCTGATCCTGATATTTTTCCATCAGCATGCGCGCCATAAGATAACTAACCAATGATTCTGCACCCTGATTCAGGTTAACGTGAGTTTCTTCAAGTCCGTCATAACAACCTCCTGTTCTGGGATTATAAATAATGTGCTCCAGGCGGTTATAACCTAAAAACCAGTTGAAAGCAGTAACCATCTTCTCAAAATATTCTTCGTTTTGAGTCACATCATAAAAGTAGGCCAGAGTTATGATGGTATAAGCCACGTCAATGGGTTGTTCACCGTATTTGGCGGGCACTTTTCCCCTGGTGAGCCAATCGCGGTTAGAGATCACTTCAATTCCCCGTTCATTAAATATTTTCTTCAATAAAAAATCAAAAGATTCAATGGCAATACTCCTGTATTCCGCATTATCGGTAAGCTGTGATGCATACATCATGGCTTCAGGGAGTATGCTATTGGCATAAGTCATATATCCTTCAAACCATTTCCAGCTTCCGGAAGCTTCGGATTGATAGAGGTCGGCCAGGCGTTTTGCCATAGTTTGTATCATTCCACGTGCGCCAGGTGACTTGCGTGAGGTCAAATAATAGTATAAGCCTTTTATGGCAAAAGCCATTGCCCGTGGAGAATACATTGAGGCCATAGGCACCATTGCACGTTGAATGACGGCATCTGCCCTTTCAACTATATCTTCGGGCAGAATTTTCGAAAGAGAAATCAAATAACCAAGCGACCATATAGCCCGGCCATTAGAATCTTCAAGGTTTACTTCGTTGTTTTGTGCCGTAAATTGCAGCTCTTTATCCACATAATTCAGAAAATCACCTGTTGGCTGTTGACAGAATTCAATAAAGGCCAGATACTTATCTATGAGATTCAGCACTTCATCCTCTGCATGCAATTCATAGTGCATACCTGCTGCCACCATTGCCCGTACATTGTCATCCAGTGTGTATCCACTTTTGATATCAGGATGGTTCAGTTTGGAAAATTGAATAATTCCCGTCTCAGTTGTCATCTTTTTCAGGTGATCCAATTTGATGGGAGGCAGGTCGTAATGCATCTTCACCTTATCACCCAATATATCGTGAAACATAAGGGCATGTTTTACCGCTGAGTTTTCCCAGGCAGTAGCCACAGACTTGTGAAGCGTATTGATGCTCATGCTGCGCCTGCGTGGCTCATTGAGCAAAAGTTGGCTGATATAGAAGGCAAGCTTTTTATGATCATGAAAACCAATGATGCGTCCGGTTTTTTCATCAAGTAATTCTACAGCATGCGGAATGGGGGTTGAAATGATGGGACAGGCACAGCTCATGGCATATACAAAGGTGCCACTTACCGCCTGATTTGGATCGAGACTGGTAAACAGATAGATATCTGTAAGCTGAAGATATTCCAGCAAATCTGATAGAGAGAGATAGCGGTTTACAAACCTCACATTATCTTTGAGTCCATATTTGTTTACCATCTCCTGTAATGATTCCCTGTATTTTTCTCCTTCCTTTTTTACGACTTCGGGATGGGTTTTGCCCAATACCAGGAACATTACTTCAGGAATTTGTTTTACCACATCAACCAAAGCTTCAATGGTTGTTTCAATTCCTTTGCCCGAACTCAGAAGTCCAAAAGTTGAAATCACTTTCCGGCCATGCAGTTTATATTTTGCCTTTAAAATCCTGCGTTTAATATGAGGTACAAGGTGAGTTCCATGGGGAATTTCTACAATTTTTGACGCATCCACATTGTACGATTCAATGAGTAGCTTAGCAGAGCTTTGTGTCATAACCACAATAGATTGAGCACTGGCAGCTATCTTTTGAACCATATTAAGATGATATTCACCCGGATTGGGTAGTACAGTATGGAAGGCAACACTTACGGGCTTCTTCAGGTTTTCGATCAGTTGTAGAAAGGCTGTTTCATGCCCCTCAAAAAAGCCAAATTCATGCTGGAAAAATACCAGACTCACTGCACTGTCATTATTAATGGCTTCAGCGATTCTGATATAATCAGCATCCTCAGATGTCTTTAGTGTATATTTTACTTCACCGGGATAATCAAAAGTTTTTTCATCTGATTCCAGGGCACATACCGTTATATTAAAAGTATGGCTGAACTTACCCACAAGGGCCTCTATCATATCCTGTGAATAGGTGGCAATGCCGCATTCGCGCGGTGGATAAGATGTTATAAAAAGCACCTCTTCTCCGGGATTAACAGTGGCTTTGGGGCCAATTTTACCGGCCTGCGGCTTGCCGGAAGGATATTTAACAGGTTCAGCGACAGGAGCGCCAACTGCTTTTTTTGTTTTTAAAGGCCTATTTGATTCATATGGTTTTGCTTTCATACACTTTAAAAATTAGTGAATTGATTTAACATTTGTGATTTGTCATCCATCGTTCGAGAAATGAAACATAACAATGTAAATAAAGCCTGTAGCGAAAATTATACCACATTCATCAATTTAAAAGAACGCTAATGATACGATGCTAAAATAATATCTTATGAAAAATTGTGGTAACTAACAGGTACTATTTTCAAGGTCAAAAATTAAAGGCAAATCGCCTTCCCCCCACCTTGTTCCGACGAACAACTAACAAGTGGCTATTGTGGTTGCCAGATATCATCCTGATAACACCCGGCAACGCAAAATGTTCAATATTATGCTTTTATATACAATTGAAAGCCCTTTTATCTGCGTTTCAAATCGGGAACAGCCACCATATGTTTCATCAAAACTTCTAATGAAATTTCAGCATAGGTAGAATTGAAACGAGTGATGCTGAAAGGTACAATAAGTGTCTCGTTATGAAGTATTGCCCCCCCGCTTACCTGACCAAACTGTAGTAAACCGTCCCCGTATGTGGAAGTTAACAACGGCTCATTGAGTGCTGCCACCATTTTAGCCGGGTTATCTTTGTCGAATAGCAAAGCAGACAGCGTTGTTTTTCCTCCGGGGCCTGTACCCTGAGTAATTATCAGCCAGCCCTGGGGTGTATGTAAAGGAGCTCCGCTATGCGTTAATTTTACCAGCTCCCAGGCATGATGTGCTTCATAAATGCAGACAAAATCTCCCCAATGATTCAGGTCGGAAGAAAATGCCAGATAAATTCCATTGCGTTTGCTGGCAAGCAAAGCGTATTTGCCGTTAAATTTTACGGGAAACAATGCAGGATGGCTGAGCTGCTCATCATCCAGGAATAAGTTAGAAAACTCGAAATGATAAAAATCGCTGGTGGTAAAGAGCTTATAGCGCAACCCACTCCCGCTGTCAGCAATACAGGTGCCCATATAACATGGGTCGTTTTGCGGAGTGTCAAATTTAACCAATACCGGACTTTTATAGCCTTTTTTTTCCTTTTCAGAAAAAGGATAAATTATTTTTTCACTCAATCCGGCATCTATCGAAAAATCAAGCTCGAAGCTGGTTTCTAAGGCCTGCTCTACTTCAATAAAAAAGCTTTCTGGAATTTGGTGAGCTTCCACCAGAGCTTCTAATTCGGACTTAAGCTGACTGGCCGTGAAAGTATCCTGTAAGCGGGTAAATAACCGGTCGTAAAACCGGTCTTCATATTTTCCGTTGAGGCAATGCAATTTTTTTACAAACCGCTCTTTGCTATATGATTCAGGGAAAACAACTTCGCCGGCCGATAATAATTTACCTGAAGGTTCAGGCGTGAACTGGTTGTTCCGGTCGATTACTCCACTTCGAAAAACCAATGAAGACTTATGACCCGGGCCTATAGCCCGAAGTACGAAAATCAATCGTTTTTCGCCAGAATTTAATTCCGTTTGATCGGGATGAAACGCCACTGATGGGCTGAACAACCCTGCAGCTTCTACGGGGAAGTCAAAAGTAAAAGCTGCTCCGAGCAAACTTTTGCGTGAATCGCTCAAAGATTCCGGATCACTTCCGGCCTGTTTTATAAATGGATTAACTTGCTCGAAATGTTTTTCAAACAAGCTGGTAATATTTCGATAACGTCCGGGCAAAGAGCGGACTACCACCGCCAGAACTTCATCCACTTCTTTGTCCGATAATTCCAGAATCCCCTTTATTATCCTTAGATTTTCCTCATCGGACAAGTTACGGAACAGCGGAATTACCAGCGTTGGATCAGCGGTAAAACGGAAACTATTTTGTTTGAGTTCAATAAGCATGTTACAAAATGTTTAGTAGTTAGAGTTAATGCGGGTTGGGTGAACAAAGTAACCGCAAGCAGACAAATATTTGCAGTTCCCACTTCAAAATCATGAATTTATGCGGGCGATCAGAAACTTATAAAATCTACTTACCGGCTTTTAAAACTGTTAACAATTCTTCAAGATTTACTGTAGCGTAAGTGGAAGCATAATCAGACATGGCATAAGGTATCACTACTTCACCATTATGAATAATAGATCCACAGGAGTACACTACATTGGGTACATACCCTTCCCGCTCCATCTCATTGGGTTCAATAAGGGGAGTACTCAGCCGCCCGATTTCTATTTCCGGATCGTCGAGATCGTAAAGGCTGGCAGACAAGGTATACTCGCGCATTGGCCCGACAGCGTGGGTAATTACCAGCCATCCTTCATCCGTTTCGATGGGAGAACCGGAATTCCCTATTTGAACCAGTTCCCACGGATAGCGTGGCTTTTGTATTATTTTTGCTTCTCTCCATATATTGATCTTGTCCGAATAGGCGATGTAATTGTTTACGCCATCTATGCGGCACAACATGGCATATTTACCCTTTATTTTTCGGGGAAACAGGGCCATACCTTTATTTTGGGCAATTTCACCATTTATAGGCATGATTTTGAAGTTATAAAAATCACGCGTTTCTATGAGCTTCGGCAGTATGGCAATACCATCAAACGCCGTATAGGTGGCATAATAAGTACATTTCCCATCTTCATCAAAAAATTGCACAAACCGGGCATCTTCAATACCGCGTTGCTCGGTAGCAGAAATAGGGAAAATCACCCTTTCCGAAATGGCAGAATCAATCGAAAAATTTACTTCATAATGAGAGGAAGCAAGCCATGTCATATGATTCAGCAGCGTAACCTGCTCTTCGGTCAATCCTTCAGAATCCCGCTCGGAAGCGATGTTTTTCATCAACTCTCCATAGGTAAATTCATCACCCAGTTTGTCGAGGACAAAACCGGGTGAGATCATGCGCTTGCCTTCATGCATCTCCTGGAGTTTGCGCTTAAATTCCTTTTTGTTATAGATGTGTCGCTTTATTTTATCGGCTTCGGCCAACATTTTTCCACTGGGCTCAAGAATCAGATCATTGTTTTTATCCAGCACACCTGCCCTGAAAACAATAGATGAAATATGACCTTCGCCCGTTGCCCTGAAACTGATGATTACCCGCTTTTCATCGGAACGCAATTCCGTTTGGTCGGGACTGGCAACCATGGAAGGGTTAAAAAAAGCAGCCGATTCAATGGAGTATTCCATAGTAAAGTAAGCACCAATAAGGGATTGCTGCTGGGGTGAAAGCGAATCAGGATTGATGCCCATACCTTTAATGACTGGTTGTATTTTGGCAAAATTCTTTGAAAGCGTCCGGGAAATGTTTCTATGCCGCCTGGCATATCCACGCAACAACTGGCTCTGTGTTACATTCATTTCTTCTTTCGACATGTCCAATACATTCTGCACAAGAATAGCAGCCCTCTCATCGTTTAAGTGCAAAAACCGGGCAATGATGCGTGATGAATCAGGAGCAAAAATAATTTGTTTGCGGGAAACATTAACTTCCATAAGGTAAAAGCGTTATTAAAGGTTGGTTAGTCATCCAAAAAGAATTATTGACTGCAAAGACTATGCCTGAGCCAATTTTCATGAATAAATGGTTAAATTTGCCATTCTCAGGATGACGAAATTAGTAAAATTGTTTATGCAACCACGTACCGAAGCGCTCAAACACTTATTTAAACAATGGAATGGACAAGAGGTTTTACATTGTGTTCCATTGGCTCCCTCAGGTTCCGACAGGTTATACTACCGGCTCTCAGGGGAAAATGCTTCATTTATAGGAACTTACAATGCTGATAAAAGAGAAAATCAGGCTTTTATTGCCTTCAGTCATTTTTTTTTAAACCAGGGCTTAAATGTCCCCCGGGTATATTCCCACGACAGCCAAAATAACGTTTATCTTCAAACTGATCTGGGCGACACCACCCTTTTTGAACTGCTCTCCACGGAAGGTTTTACCGGAAGGGTTTGTACACTTTACCGTGAAGTGGTTAAACAGTTACCTTTACTGCAAACCGGAAATGTAGCTGCATTTGACTTTAATATTTGTTATCCCCGCCATGCTTTCGACAGGCAAAGTATGATCTGGGATTTAAATTATTTCAAATATTATTTTGCCAAATTGTCGGGGATTGGTTTTGATGAACAGGCACTCGAGGATGATTTTAACACTTTGATGGCATTTCTTTTGGAGTCACCCGCCGAAACCATTATGTTGCGTGATTTTCAGTCAAGGAATGTAATGATAGTTGATGAAACACCTTATTTTATTGATTTTCAGGGCGCACGCAAAGGTCCATTGCACTATGACCTGGCCTCACTTTTGTATGATGCCAAAGCCAACTTATCTGAGCCATTTCGTGAAGAATTGCTTGAATTATACCTCAGAGAGTTGAATAAAGTCATTCCTACCGATGCAAAAATTTTCACAGAACATTTTTATGGTTTTGTTCTGATCAGAATATTACAGGCACTTGGTGCCTATGGGTACCGAGGTTTTTATCAACGCAAAAAACATTTTTTACAAAGCATTCCCTATGCGCTTAAAAATCTGGAAATGTTATTGCAGCGCCATCATCCACCAGTGGTGCTGAATGAACTGGATTCCCTGCTGCTTAAAATGGCTGGCAATGAAAAGCTTGCCGCCCTTTCCAAACCTGACTTAAAAGTATCAATTCAAAGCTTTTCATTTAAGGAAGGCATTCCTAATGATAGTGGAGCACATGGAGGAGGATTTGTTTTCGATTGTCGCGCCTTACCTAATCCAGGCAGGCAGGAAGCGTATAAAATACTTAGCGGAAATGATGAGCCTGTCATCCAATTTCTGGCCGCGCAGGCTGAACCGGCAACTTTTCTGTCAGGCGTTTACATCCTGGTGGATCAGGCAGTGGAAAATTATATGAGTCGGGGATTTACCAGTCTTTCGGTGAGTTTTGGCTGCACCGGAGGCCAGCATCGCTCGGTATATTGTGCCAATCAGCTTTCCAACCACCTGAAAAAAAAGTATAACCTCATCATCGAACCCACACACCTTATGAAGGAAAAATGGGTGAAATAACTAAAAAACAGCATTTATGAGCAAAACAATGTGTGAGAAAGGCAAGAAGGGAGAAAGCAACACCACCTCACCTGGGTTTGAATGCAAAAAATGTGGTGCAAGGGTTAAAAAAGAAAAGCAAGTATGTAAACCAAAAAAAAGAAAGGATTGATTTATGAATCCAGCCCAAAACCTTAGCCCTTTTGATGCCAAAGAAAGTTTGATACAACAAACCATTGCCCAGATAAACCGGGATTTTGCCAGGTTTGGTATGGAAATTAACTTTCCCCAGTCCATGGAAATGGTGTATGCTCAGGTTTTTAGTGAGATTATATATTATCTGAACGATCTGCTTGCTACAGATAATCACAGACTGGTTTCCCTGTTATATCATATTGATATTTCTGAATCTGCCATTAAGGAAGCCTGGGCTGAGCAGCCTGACTTAACCCGACCACATATATTATCTGAACTCATTATCCTAAGGGAATTTAAAAAAGTGGTTTATCGCAACCATTACCGGGATAAAAAAGATACCATTAAAAAAGCAAGATGAAAGCCATGATACTCGCTGCCGGATTGGGTAGCCGGCTCAGGCCACTTACCGATACGCTGCCTAAAGCATTGATTCCGGTTGGCGATTATACCTTACTACAGTTTGCCATGTTAAAACTTAAGCATGCAGGATGCCATGAAATCATCATCAACATACACCATAAAAGCGATCTCATCAGGCAATACCTCGCTAAAAATAATAATTTTGGCTGTAAGATTGAATTTTCTGATGAAAGCGAAAAACTGCTTGATACCGGCGGCGGCCTGAAAAAGGCAGCCTGGTTTTTTGACGATCATCAGCCTTTTATTCTTTATAATTGTGACATCATTAGCAGTATTGATCTTGCTGAGATGTATGATTATCATCTGAAAACTAACGTTTTGACCACACTGGCAGTCAGGCAGCGTCCTACTCAACGTTACCTGCTTTTTGATCCTGAGATGAGGCTTTGCGGATGGAAAAACGTAAAAACTGAAGAAACAATTCTTCTTTTTTCTGCCGGTAGTTACAGCGAATTGGCCTTTAGCGGAATCCACATTATTTCACCCGAATTATTGAAACATTTTCCGCCTGAGGATAAATTTTCAATCATGCAAACTTATTTATCGCTGGCACGACATCACAACATTACAGGGTTTCGCGACAATACTGATTATTGGTTGGATGCCGGCAAACCTGAAGCTTTGGCACAGGCACATGAAATCATTCAAAAAATTAAATTTTAGCGAAAAAAGTCACATGAAGCAGGCATTTCTTGAAATACTGGCCAATCATATTCAATCACATTTTCCACACTCCGGAAGCAGGCTTTGTGTAGTGTTGCCCAACCGGCGTGCTGGTTTATTTTTAAAACGATATCTGGTTCCACTAAATGAACAACCCGTATGGGCACCCTCAATATTGCCTATTGAAGATTTTACCGCTCAACTTAGCGGCTTGCTCATCCCCGATCCTCTGGATCTGATGACGTCAATTTATTCGGCGCACCAGCAAATAGAAAGAGAACACGCACTGAGTTTTGATGAATTTTACGGAAGAGCCTCCGGGCTGCTGCATGATTTTGAAGAGGTTGGGCAATACCTGGTTGACCCTGCCCAGCTTTTCAGCTTTCTAAGCGAAAGTAAAGCCATTTCGTTATGGAACGCAGAAAACGAGCCTTTAACCCCTTTCGAGAAGAACTATCTGGAGTTTTTCCATGCAATGCATCTTTATTATAACATATTCAGGCAGGAATTATTGACCCGGAAACTTGCCACCCAGGGAATGGCCACCCGAATGCTTGCCGAAGGGGTTATTTCTGTGGATATTCAGCAATGGGATCATATTATTTTTGCCGGTTTCAATGCCCTTACTCCGGCTCAGATCCGCCTTATAAAGTCACTAACATCCAGGAAAATAGCAACTATGATGTGGGATGCAGATGCCTGGTTTATGAATAATGACCTGCAGGAAGCAGGCACTTTTCTTCGTAGTTATCGCAAAGATAAAGAACTGGGAGATTTCGGATCATTCAGTGATAAGTTTAAAGAGGAAGCACATGAAATCCTTATTTCCGGTTTACCCGGACTTACGGGACAGGCAAATATGGCCGGACACATTATCAGACAAATCATGGCAGAGGATGAAACCTCCAGAGGCAGCACAGCCATCGTACTTGCCGATGAAAGTTTACTGCTCCCTTTATTGAATGCCATGCCTGAAGAAGCAGGTGCTTTTAACATCACCATGGGTTATCCACTCACCCAATCGCCACTATATCAATTATTTAACAATATAATACAACTCCATGTTAATGCTGTTGTGAATCAGGATAACCAGGAGTTCAACTATTATTTTAAAGATTTGCTGCATGTGCTCCGGCATCCTTATGCGGTTTATCTGATTAGCGAAGAACATCGCCAGGCCCTGATCAATCAGATAGTACAGAGTAAGCGGCCCTATTATGGATTGAAAGAACTTAAACTGAGAACATTTTCCGCGCCATCTTTTAATGAAGAAACACATTTATTTGCCGGCAACTGTAAGGATGCCCGGGCACTGTTACTACTCCTGCAACAGTGCATTGGCAAGATTAAATCCAGATTTTCAACCGAGGGCATAAAAAACAGACAGGCCGATATGGAAGTGCTGTTTAATCTCTCGCGCATTATAAACCGCCTTCAGCAGTTTTCAGCTTCTCATGCTTTTATCAGCCAACTTTCCACGCTTCAATTATTATTTTCAGAAGCTGCCCATCAGATGCCAGTGGCTTTTTACGGAGAACCTCTTCAGGGCATTCAAATAATGGGCTTACTTGAAACGCGTACGCTTGATTTCGACAACATTATCCTGCTATCGGCCAATGAGGGAGTACTACCTGTGGCCAAATCTCACCTCAGTTATATACCATTTGACATTCGTATGCATTTTGGCATGCCTACCCACCGTGATCAGCAGGCCATTTATGCTTACCATTTCTACCGGCTGCTGATACGTAGCCGGAAAGCATGGCTGATATACAATAGCGAGCCTGGCCGGCTGGGTGGAGGCGAACGCAGTCGTTTTATCACCCAGCTTCTGATCGAAATGCCCCAATATTCAACCAGGGTGAGCATCAATGAAACCACTCCATCATTATCTGCCCGGCTTAATCCCATCGCAAAAATTGTGATTGAAAAGGACGAATTCATTATGCAGCAATTGAGAGATCTGGGCAGACGAGGATTTTCACCTACCTCACTTACCAGCTATCTGAATTGTAGTTTAAGGTTTTATTTCAGCTATGTTCTCAGGCTCCATGAAACAGAACAGGAAGATGAGCACATTGATCACCGGACTTTGGGTATAGTGGTACATGCGGTAATGCAAAATCTTTTGCAACCCCTGCGCAATCAAAAAATCACTGCCGATCAGTTGAAACACGGGAGCAACGTTATTACCGAAAAAATTAACAGCGCTTTTAATAATGATTTCCCGCAAGGTGACATAACTACCGGACGTAATTTACTTATAGCTACCCTGGCCAAAAAATGGATTACCCTTGCATTGGAAAAAGAAATCAGTATGCTGGATGAAACAGCAGAGGTAAAGGTTCTTGCATTGGAAAAATCGCTGAGCCGTAAACTTCAAACAGATACCACCAAAGGCACTATAGAAGTAAAGCTGACCGGGAAGGCCGATCGCATTGATAATCGAGATAATGAAACACTTATCATTGATTATAAAACAGGCATGGTTTCATCAGGCGATTTGGGAATCAAGGCTGTGGAAGATCTTTTCAATTCAGAGAAACCCATAAAAGAAAAAGCGTTTCAATTGTTGTTCTACATTTATCTGGCAAAAGGAGATAAAGATTTTTCATGGAATACAGACCACATCAATGCTGCATTATTCAGCTTCCGTTCTATTGCAGCCGGTTTACAAACGTTACAACTCAAAGAAGATCATAATTCAGCCCTGGATTCATTTGAACAGCATCTCACCACACTGATTGCTGAAATTTATGATCCCGGGGTGAACTTTTCCCAAACTTCCAACGAGAAAAAATGCCTTTACTGCCCCTTTAAGGTAATCTGCCAAAGATAGGATTTGAGGTTTCCCAAACACTTACCGAAACAGGAGGGTCACTCCAATCCAACGATGTAACTAAGTATGTCAGGAAATCAATAGTGACCGGATAAATTTAAAAGATTCATCACTTCTTTCTGAATAACAAAGCCTTACATTAACTTTGGGAGATTGGAGGTGGGATCAAGTGATGAAGCATTGCCCAGAAGAAGAGTTTTTATGGGGGTCTCTAATGTTAGAGCCTGCTAAAAAACCAATATGTCATTGGGTATCAGTTCGGTATAATGCTATTTTTTATATTAAATGCAAGGTTTTTCTAAGCATACGTCTCCATGCTTTTATATTACGGTGCGCAGCACCTTATTATCGTTCTGACTCATTCTTTCTATAAATAGTATGGTGTTTTGCATCTAAAAAAGAGCGACAGTGTGGCGAAATATTTATAGAAAATGTATGTTTAGTGATTTTGGGAGGTGCAAAGCACCGAAATATAAAAAGGTAGTGAGTTTTCCAGCAGGCCTTAATGCTAGGAAATATCTTGAAACCAGCTCAATTATTTTAAATTGGGATTACACAGACACCTTAAACCATCTGAAAATCAATGCATACTGCTACATCTTCTGCAGACAGAGACGCAATGAATCCCATCTCAGGCAGACAGGCAACGAATCCCACCTCAGGCGGGCAGGCAGCGAATGAATCTCATTTAATACTATCTTTGTACGTGCAAATTACCCCAGATGTTTGAAAACCTGAACCAACCCTACCCTTTTCATAATAATTTTAAACATAACCTTAGGACCATTATGCTGGTAAGCATGTTTTTTATGCTTATTTCGCTTTATTTTCAGCCTTTTGGAATTGACTTTATGGCCTCCCGCAAAGAAGGTTACTTTATCCTGGTCCTTGGCATGGTAAGTGCAGCCACGTTTTTTCTTAACACACTTTTTTTACCTGGCCTGATGCCCCGACTTTTCGAATCTGCCCGGTGGACCATCCTCAAAGAAATTATCTGGAATATCTACAATTTTATTATTCTCATTGCCGGTTTCAGTCTTTCCGCCTGGATTTTTGAAATACCAAATTTGCAGTCACTCACCTTATTCCGTTCTGGTGCACTGGCTTTATTGCCTTTGGTACTTTTCAATCTATTGAATTACAACCATGTGCTTAAGAACAAGGTAGTCAGGGTAATCGATTCTGGCCGTCACTGGCTTGATGAGCATGACAAAGGCACCACTTCTGGTGTAAACCCAACGCTTAGCATTGTTTCTGAGAATGGCAAAGATGTTTTTGAGGATAACATTCACAATGTAGTACTCATACAATCATCTGGCAACTATATAGAAGTTTTTTACCGAAAAAACGGGCAGATCCGCCGGCAGCTCATCAGACAAACACTGAGTGCCGTAGAAAAGATGACATTAAAATTCCCGGATATCATTAAGTGTCACCGTTGCTGTCTGGTAAACAGACAACAAGTAAAGCGGCTTACGGGTAGCTCGCCTGCTTATTCTCTTGAAGTAGAAGGGCTTGACTTTCAGATACCGGTAAGCCGGCAAAAGATAGGTGAAATCCGTAAACTGTTTGGCAAGCATCACTCCTGAGAAACCTCTATTGAGCAGTATTGGATTTTTATCCCATGCAGTTCATCCCTCAAATACCTGCAATTCATCCCTAAATCCTTCATTTCTGCCCCTTTCAGGCAGCCCGGCACATATTTTTATATAGATGTCTAACCTGATTTAACTTTGCCTGAAAGTACAGGCAGCGAAACTGCATTTTCACGGATCAGAAAGGCAAATTGTACAATCAGAATCATACCTAATTTTTTAAAAAAATGACAAACTTTAAACCACTGAATATTGGCGGACTTTTCGTCCCTAAACCTATTATACAGGGAGGTATGGGTGTGGGTATTTCACTCTCAGGACTCGCTTCGGCTGTAGCCAATGAGGGTGGCATTGGCGTAATTTCCGTTGCAGGCCTGGGCTTGATCTATAAAGAGCCGGGTATTGGCTTCTTTGAAAACTGCATTACCGGTTTGAAAACGGAAATCCGTAACGCCAGAAAATTAACCAGGGGAATCATTGGGGTGAATATAATGGTTGCATTATCCAATTTTGATGATATGATGCTCACTTCCATTGAAGAAAAAATTGATGTAATTTTTTGTGGCGCAGGTTTGCCACTGGATTTACCCAAATACCTGACCCCCGGCAGCCAGACCAAACTGGTACCGATTGTCTCTTCAGCCCGCGCCGCTGCCTTGTTGTGCAATAAATGGCTGGCAAATTACCATTATCTGCCCGATGCCATCGTGGTAGAAGGGCCAAAAGCAGGCGGCCATCTTGGATTTAAGCCTGAACAAATCTCCGATGAAAATTTTTCACTTGAACATTTGGTACCGGAAGTGACAAAAGTGGTGAATGAAATTGCCCGTGCAAATGGAAAAACTATCCCTGTAATTGCAGCGGGAGGCATTTATACCGGTGCAGATATTGCCCGTATAATGGAACTGGGCGCATCAGGCGTTCAGATGGGTACCCGTTTTGTAACTACGCTTGAGTGTGATGCATCTTCTGAGTTCAAACAAGCCTATATTGATGCAGGGCCCGAAGACGTAAAAATCATTAAAAGTCCGGTGGGCATGCCTGGCCGGGCCATCAATTCGCCTTTTTTGCTGGCAGTGGAAGCTGGTACCCGTCATCCTAAAGTATGTCCGGTAAATTGCATACGCACCTGTGACATCAAAACAGCACCCTATTGCATCATTGCTTCTCTGACCTCAGCATTGCGCGGCAACTTTAACCGGGGTTATGCCTTTGCAGGAAGTAACGTATGGCGGTGTGATGAAGTTATCTCGGTGAAAGACTTGTTCCTGAAACTTGACAAGGAATATTCCGACTTTGATGAACAAAAGAACAGAAACAGCTTATTTCAGGCCAGAAGAAAAAGAGCCTATGCTTATGTGCGCAACTTTAGACTGGCAAATATGGATGCCTTTTCAGCTACTCAGCTGAAAGAAAGAATGGTCAGCCTTACTTTCCCGTTTTTGGGTTTCAGATAAATTAAAGCGTGCATTGCTTTGGATCAAAACTCCTGTCCAGTGGTTTCCAGGTCAGTATATCTCAAGCCGTTATATGGTTCTGAAAAATTAACCAATAACAAAGCCTGACAGAAACCATATATCTCTCTTAAGCAGAAAATGTATGATTCTGTTTCTAATCTATTAATGCAAATTTGCTTTCAGGAGCTTTTGGGTGCAGGAGCCAGCAATCCGGCAAGTGCTCCAATGGCAGCCGAACCAATGGCCGTGAGTATGGTGGGTACCCCCTTATCATCGGCAATCCTCCCCGATCCTATCAGTGCAATCACACCAATGATGATGGAAAGTATGGTGGCACCAAGCGCAATAACCACTATCCGGTAGACCCAGACATCAGTCTCTAAGGCACTTTTTTGTTTAATCTGATCCGCTGCTTTCACAGGATCCTCCCTGAATTCTTGCTGAAGTGCAGGGTTACTGCGCAATGCATCGGCAAAATCACTTACATTACGAAATTCTTTTATTGGTTCCATAAATGATTGGTTTTAAAATAAAAAAAAGTGGAACAGGAAAAATCGGGCAGAAGTTGAGGTAGTGATGTTTTAGGGCAGCTAAGATACGAAAAATTGGTAATTAGTGATTAGTGATTGGTGATTGGTGATTGGTGATTGGTGACTGGTGATTGGTGATTGGTTGAGCCGATCAAAAAAACTTCGTGTGTCTTTGCGTCTTTGCATGGAATTTTCAATATGTGATCTGATCGTCGATCTGAAGCAAGTGACTCAATCCGCAACCTGCAATCCGCGATCAATGGGCTTCCAGCCAGTTTTTTCCGGTACTCATTTCCACTTCAAGCGGAATAGCAAGCCGTATGGCTGATTTCATATATTTCTCTACCAGAGATTTAACTACATCCACTTCTTGTAAATGCACGTCAAAAACCAACTCATCATGCACCTGCATTATCATACGGGAACGTAAACCAAGGCGTTCAAATTCACGCTGAATATTGATCATAGCGATTTTGATCATATCGGCGGAAGAACCCTGAATGGGTGCATTGATGGCATTGCGTTCGGCAAAGCCACGCACTATGGCATTGGCTGAATTGATGTCGCGCAGATAGCGGCGGCGCTTCATGATGGTTTCAACATATCCAAACTCTCTTGCGAAAACAATGGTTTCATCCATATATTTCTTTATTCCGGGAAAACGTTCAAAATATTGGGCAATAATGCTTGCAGCTTCCCTTCGTGGAATACCCAGTCGCTCAGAAAGACCGAAGGCAGAGATGCCATATATAATTCCAAAGTTTACGGTTTTGGCGTTCCGCCGCATCTCTTTTGATACTTCATTAATATCCATATTATAAATGCGGGCAGCAGTGGCCGTATGAATATCAATGCGATCTCGGAAAGCCTGTTGCATGGCATCATCACCACTTATATGAGCAATAATGCGCAGTTCAATCTGGGAATAATCAGCCGAAAGCAGTATGTATTTGTCATTTCGGGGAACAAAAGCTTTTCTGATTTCACGTCCACGCTCAGTACGAATGGGAATATTCTGAAGGTTGGGATTGTTGGAGCTCAGCCGTCCGGTAGCAGCCACGGCCTGATTGTATGATGTGTGTATACGTCCGGTGCGCGAATTAACCAACAATGGCAACGAATCCACATACGTGGACTTCAATTTGGAAAGTGAGCGATAATCCAGTATCTGCTGAACAATAGGATGTTTGTTTATAAGCTTTTGCAACACGTCCTCACTGGTGGAATGCTGTTTGGTTTTGGTTTGTTTTGGATTGTCGGACAGCCCCATTTTATCAAAAAGGATTTCACCCAGTTGTTTGGGTGAGCCGATATTGAATTCGGCTCCTGACATTTTAAAAATCTCCTTTTCTACTGCTGAAATTTCCTGCTGCAACTGCAAAGAAAATTGATTCAGGTTGTCGCTGTCAATTTTTACGCCTTCGGCTTCCATGGATGCAAGTACCTTTACCAGAGGCATTTCAATTTCATCAAAAAGCTTTCGGGTGCCTGTTTCCATAAGCAGCGGTTCCAGCACATTTCTGAGCTGCAGCGTAATATCGGCATCCTCGCAGGCATACTCCGTCAGTTTATCCAGCTTCACTGAGCGCATGGTCAATTGATCCTTTCCTTTCTTGCCGATAAGCTGTTCAATGGGCATAGGATCATATCCGAGATATGTTTTTGCCAGAAAATCCATGTTGTGACGCATATCCGGCTCAATCAGATAATGGGCTATCATGGTATCGAAAAGCGGCCCGTTAACTTCTATTTCATACCATTTGAGCACTGAAATATCATATTTCAGGTTCTGCCCGGTTTTTTCAATCTTTTCATCTGCAAAAACCGCTGAAAATTCAGTAACAATTTCCAGAGCATCGGCATATATTGGCGGTATGGGCACAAACCAGGCTTCGCCCGGTTTCGTGGTAAATGACATGCCTACCAGTTCTACATTGTTGGCATCTAAGCCCGTAGTTTCGGTGTCAAAGCAAAACATGGGTGCGTCAGAAAGCAGCTTTATTAAATTTTGTCTTTGGTCAAACGTTTCCGCCAGATGGTATTGGTGAGGAACCTGCCCTAAAGTAAGCAGATTGCTGGAAAGATCAATAGGCTCTCCTGCGGCAGCAAATAAATCTGGTTGTGAAGACTGGCTGGCTTTTTCAAAATCAGCAAACACACGTCTGGCAAAAGCATTGAATTCAATTTCCTCGAATAGGTTTTTCAATGCAACAATATCGGGTGCGCCCATTTTTAAACTTTCCTCCTCAAACGGGATAGGGACATCTAAAATAATGGTTGCCAATTGCTTAGATGTTAAGGCCTGTTTGCTATATTCCACAACTTTCCGGCGCAGGGATTCCCTTTCAATTTTATCAGCATTGGCGATAAGGTTCTCAACAGAATCAAATTCCTGAATCAGTTTTCGTGCGGTAACTTCACCCACCCCGGGAATACCCGGTATGTTATCCGAAATATCCCCCCAGAGGCCCAGCATATCAATGACTTGTTCCGGACGGCTTACTCCAAATTTTTCACAAACCTCCTTAACTCCCATAAGCACCGGCGGTTCATTGGGTTTTCCGGGTTTATACTGAAGGATATTGTCGGTTACCAATTGTCCAAAATCTTTATCAGGCGTCATCATATAAACGGTGAAGCCTGCTTTTTCTGCCTTTCGCGACAGGGTTCCGATGACATCGTCGGCTTCATAACCATCCACAAAAAGTATGGGAATATTAAATCCCCTGAGCAATTCCATTATATAAGGTATTGCAGAAGCAATATCTTCGGGCATACTTTCGCGGTTGGCCTTGTAATCCGCAAAGTCATCATGCCTCACGGTAGGCGCATGCGTATCAAAAGCCACCCCAATATGTGTCGGTTGCTCATTTTTTATAACATCATACAGCGAATTGGCAAAACCAAGGATGGCTGAAGTATTCAGACCTTTGGAGGTAATTCTCGGATTGCGGTTCAATGCATAATAAGCTCTGTAAATCAGTGCCATAGCATCTAACAGGAAGAGTTTCTTTTTGGGTTGTGACATATATTTGCAGATTTATTTCAAGAATAAACTTTAAAACGCAACACAATGGAGATGCGTGGATTGGTTACAAAGATATAAAACATGCTCTGGCTGAATACAATTCAATGGAATAAGAACAAGTTAAAATCTTGTAATAGCATACCGATTTTACTCAACACCTCGCCCCCCGCCCTTCTTCTGAAGGATTAGGGAGCTAAATCCTAATGCTTTTGTAGATTTGTACTTTGCTTAAAGTATACTTATGGCTCAAAACATCTCCCCTTACCCATGCTTCACCCTCTCCTTGAGGAGAGGGCAGGGTGAGGTGATACAAGGGAGCTAAAAACTACTATTCGCAGATTTGTACTTTGAAAACAATTTTCATGGCTCAAAACATCTCCCCTTACCCATGCTTCACCCTCTCCTTGAGGAGAGGGCAGGGTGAGGTGAAATCAGGGAGCTAAATCCTGCTATTTTCGTAGATTTGCACTTTGCTAAGAATTCTCATGACTCAAAATACCTCCTTTTGCTCCTGCTTTACCCTCTCCTTGAGGAGAGGGCAGGGTGAGGTGATACAAGGGAGCTAAAAACTAC
>ENA-UOOR01000334-UOOR01000334.1-fermentation-metagenome-genome-assembly--contig:-NODE-334-length-69649-cov-5.368279_pt1 | contig 69649 bp, 64 predicted proteins | sample MGYA00245780_ERZ724029 | MGnify/ENA primary metagenome ERZ724029 (study PRJEB28704, sample SAMN03018315) | fermentation metagenome | biome: anthropogenic terrestrial biome; feature: soil; material...
TCCGTCCGGGATTTTATTCGGTAGCTTCGCAATCCTGCTCCGCTTACGCACTAAACATCACTCTGTCGCTTTTCGAGTTCATTATGCTTTAGCGATCTCGAAATCTTTTATTTAGGCAACGGGCGAGGTTATTATACCATTGAATACTCAAATATAGCAATATCAATCAATGGCAGCAAAAAAGGGAGAGCATAAAATGCTCTCCCCTTAAATATAAGGTGTGTAATATGTCCCTATATTATTCCTTTACGGTTGCATACATGAAGTACTTGAAGCCAAGGGGTGAGGAGTAGAAGCCTTCGATCTTTGGGCTGATGAGGTATATATCTACATAGTAGTAGATAGGTGCCAGCATACTGTCTGCAAAGATGAGGTCCTCAGCCTTGTGCATAGCTTCATAACGCTCTTTTTGATCGCTGGAAGATTTGACCTTTGCAATCAAAGCATCGTACTCCTTGTTGGACCACTGAGCGTCGTTGTTGCCGCCGCCTGTTACCCACATGTCAAGGAAGCTGATAGGATCGTTGTAGTCGCCTAACCAGCCGTTACGTGCGATCTGATAATCGCCGTTCTTTCTGGTGTTGAGGAAGGTACCCCATTCCTGTGAAACAAGGGATACATTAACGCCAATCTTTGACCACATATTCTGAAGGGCTTCACCAATAGCCTGGTGGCCTGTACCTTCATTGTAGATATACTCAAGGGTCGGCAGTCCTTTTCCCTCCGGATAGCCTGCTTGTGCAAGAAGCTGCTTTGCCTTCTCAAGGTTTCCTTCGTAATCGGTCGGATTATAATAGTCTCCGCCAACTTCACGGAATTCCTTTGTAGGATCGGAATCTGACAATCCTATGGAAACAAATGCGCCTGCAGGCTGCTGGCCGGCTTTGCCTATTTCTTTACAGATAAACTCACGGTCGATGGCAAGGCTTAATGCCTCACGGACAAGTTTGTTGTCCAGAGGAGCGGCCTGAACATTGAAGGAAACATAGTAGGTTCCAAGCTGTCCTTCAAGGTGGAATTCAGGTTTATCTTTCCATGCGTCAATTTCATCGTTGGGCATATCATCAATAAGGAGAACTTCTTCCTTCTGGAATGCATTCAGTTTAGCCATGTCATCGTCCATCAGGACAAACTTGATGTTTTCTACGCCCAGCCTATCATAATCCCAATAGTTTTCGTTCTTTGTCATCAGGATGTGTGAACCTGGAACCCACTCGGTTACTTTGTAAGGACCATTGCCGATATAGGTTTCAGCGGTTGTTGCCCAAGCTTCGCCATTGGCTTCAACAATATCCTGGCGAACAGGTGAGAAGGCCGGGAATGCAGTCAGCTCAAGGAAGTAGGGGGTAGGAACCTTCAGGGTTACTACAAGGGTTTTGTCATCCTGTGCGACAACATTCAGTTTCTTTTCGTCATAGCCTTCGATTACATCAAACATGTATTCATAATCTGCTGCGGTATCAGGAGAAACAGCACGATTCCATGCATATACGAAGTCACTTGCCTTTACGGGCTCACCGTCGCTCCATTTCAGACCATCACGAAGTGTAAAGGTATATACCTTTCTGTCCTCGGAAATTTTGTAAGAAGCGGCCTGACCTTCAACAGGAACGCCGTTTTTGTCCAGAGTCATCAGTCCCTCAAATGCGTGGATGATCATTGTTGCTCCGTCAACAGCAGAGTTGAGAGCAGGATCAATAGTGTCGGGATCGGGGCCGACATTTACGGCAAGAGTATCAACGGCACTCTTATTGCCGCCATCAGTACCGGTAGGTGCGCTGGGTGATGCGCTTGCTCCGGGTTTAGATTGGTTGCCGCAGGCTGGCAGAATAATCATGCTGATCATAATCATTGCCAGAATAAGTGCAACTTTTCTTTTCATTAAAATCCCTCCAATTAATTCTCGTACTATGTACGATTTTTTATATTATAACATTTCCAGTCAGTCAATACTTTGTCGAATTATCTGAAAATGCTATTTGTATAGGATAAAATTTCTAGTGTGAAGCAACAAGATCCCCGGATGGGACAGCAATTTTTGATTGCTCTGATAAAGTGGGGCTCTTATTGCTCTACTTTATTGTACCTTATCCAAATGATGGCAAGCTGCAAAATGCCCGGGGGATATCTCCTTAAATTCAGGTTCCTGTGTGGCGCAAAGCTCGGTGGCATACCGGCAGCGGGTTCTGAAGCGACAGCCGCTTGGCGGATTTACAGGGCTGGGTACATCTCCTTCCAGAACAATTCTTTTGCTCTCCCGGCTCTTTATAGGGTCGGCAACAGGAATTGCTGAAATCAGTGACCGGGTATAAGGATGAACGCTGTGGAATATCAGTTCATAGCTGTCGGCAAGTTCTACAAGCTTACCCAGGTACATGACGCCGATGCGCTGACTGATATGCTTTACAACACTGAGATCGTGGGCAATAAAGAGATAGGTCAGCCCCAGATCTTGCTGAAGGTCCTCAAACATATTGACAACCTGTGCCTGAATGGATACGTCCAGAGCCGAAATGGGCTCATCACACACAATAAATTCAGGATCAACGGCGAGGGCTCTGGCGATACCGATACGCTGGCGCTGTCCTCCTGAAAACTCATGAGGGTAGCGGTTCGCATGCTCACTGTTAAGTCCCACGCGCTCAAGCATGGCAATAATTTTATCATGCCTTTCGGTCTTGGAAGCCGCAAGCTTGTGGATATCGATGGCTTCACCGACAATATCGCCTACCGTCATTCGTGGATCCAGGCTCGCATAGGGGTCCTGGAATACGATCTGCATTTTGCGCCTGTAGGGGAGCATGCTGACTTTGGTAATGTCCTTGCCGTCATATATAACCTTTCCGCTGGTAGGTTCATAGAGGCGAAGGAGGGTTCTCCCGGTTGTGGTTTTGCCGCAGCCGCTCTCACCCACAAGACCAAGGGTCTCACCCTTGTTTATATAAAAGGTGACATCATCAACAGCCTTCACATATTTAGGGTTGAACATACTTCCACCCGCATGGAAATACTGCTTCAGATGTTGAACTTCCACTAATTTTTTGCTCAATTTTCTTCACCACCTTGCATGAACTCTTTTTTCTGCAGCAGCCAGCAGGCGCTGAGATGACCGTCATTTATGGTTGTATATTGCGGCATCTCACGAAGACAAATCTTCATGCAGCTGTCGCAGCGGGGAGCGAAAGGACAGCCCTTTGGAGGGTTTAACATATCGACGGGAGTTCCTTCTATGGGAACCAGCCTGTTATGTTCCTTTTCGCTCAGTTTCGGGATGCTGCGAAGCAGACCCTTTGTATATTCATGCTGCGGATTATAGAATATCTCGTCCACTGGACCGTATTCCACAATTTTGCCGGCATACATAACAGCGATCTTCTGGCACATATTGGCCACAATGCCCAGGTCATGGGTAATCATAATAATGGACATGCCCAGCTGTTCCTTGAGGTCTATCATCAGCTCCAGAATTTGGGCCTGTATGGTAACATCAAGAGCTGTTGTAGGCTCATCGGCAATCAGAAGCTTGGGCTCGCAGGCCAGTGCGATGGCAATCATTACGCGCTGACGCATACCGCCGGACAATTCGTGGGGATACTGCTTCAGCCTTTTTCTGGGCTCGTTGATGCCCACAAGGGAAAGCAGCTCCTCAGCACGTTCCAAAGCCTGCTTTTTATTTTTATTGGTGTGAAGCTTTATGACTTCACAAATTTGATTTCCTATGGTATAAACCGGATTGAGGCTCGTCATCGGATCCTGGAAAATGATGCTGACCTCATTGCCGCGGATTTTTCTCATGTCCTGCTCGGTCATATCATTAATGCGATGACCGTTAAAATCGATTGTTCCTCCGATAATTCTGCCGGTATGGGGCAGGAGCTGCATAATGGAATAGGCCGTGACGCTTTTTCCGCTTCCGCTTTCTCCGACAATGCCGAGGACATCTCCTTCATACATCTGTATGGATATATCATTAAGCGCTTTTACCTCGCCTGCGGGTGTAAAAAAGGAAAGACGCTCGTTTTGGATATTTAATAGTAACTCACTCAATTTTTTCACCTCAATTCTTCAGTTTGGGGTCGAATGCATCACGCAATCCGTCACCCAGCAGGTTGAAGGACAGAATAATGAGACTGATCATCAATGCGGGAGCCAAAAGCCTGTACGGGTAGGAGTAGATGCCGTCGATGGCCGTAGAAGCCATGGATCCAAGGCTGGGCATAGGGGCCGCAACGCCGATACCGATAAAGCTTAAGAAACTCTCGGTGAAAATAGCCGAAGGAATCTGTAAGGTTGTTGTTACGATCAGGGTTCCCATACTATTTGTAAGAAGATGCTTTCTGATGATGCGCCCGCTGCCGGCACCCAAGGCCCTTGCCGCAGTGACGTATTCCTGCTCCTTTAATGTCAGAACCTGACTGCGGACAATTCTTGCCATACCCACCCAATAGAGGAGTGAAAAGACTATAAAAATACAGATAAGCCCTACTCCTATTACGTTGATCCAGCTAAAGGCGGGTACGGTTTCTGCCAGGTCCTTTAAGGGATATTTCAAGGTGACCATCAGTAAAATAATGATCAGAATGTCGGGAACTGTATAGATAATATCTACAATACGCATCATAAACAGGTCCACCTTGCCGCCGAAATAGCCGGCAACGGTGCCATAGATCGATCCTATGAGAAGCACCAGTATACTGGCTACAAGACCAACGAGCAGTGAAATGCGGCTGCCCATCATGAGCCGGATCATGGTATCCCTTCCCAATGAATCCGTTCCCAAAATATGCGGGAATACCTTTTCACCGGCGGCCTTTAAAGCAAGTTCCGGTTCCGAGTATGCCATGGGCGCAAGATTTTCGCTTCCGCGGATCTGCTGCTCATAGGAGTAGGGATAAAATTGCGGCATTACAAATGCAAATATGAAAACTAATATAATAATAATGAAGCTGGTCATGGCTATTTTGTTCTTTTCAAAACGGCGCAGACCGTCGCGCCAGAAGCTGACGCTTTCGCGCATGATGACCAGGCTTTCCTTCTCTTCCTTATTTGCCGGAAGGAAGTCAGACACATCAAGCTGGAAACTAAGGGGGTTCTTTTTCTCTTTCATGTCAATTCATCCTTCCTACTTCAGTTTAATTCTTGGATCTATAATTTTGTAAGCAACATCTACAACCAGATTCATCAGGATAATCAGCGCAGCCAGAAAGATGGTGGTGCCCATGATCATGGTGTAGTCTCTATTGAGGATTGAGCTGATGAATGCGTTGCCCAATCCCGGTATGGTAAAGATTTTTTCAACAACAAAGCTTCCTGTCAGTGTGTAGGCAATCAGCGGCCCCAAATAAGTAACGACGGGGAGGATGGCATTTCTGAGAGCGTGTTTGAAAAGCATCCAAAACTGAGATAAGCCTTTTGCTCTTGCGGTACGCATATAATCCTGCCCGAGAACCTCAAGCATACTTGAACGCATCAGACGGGAGATATATGCAGTGGGGTAAAAAGCCAAAGCGGCGACAGGCATAAGATAGTGCTGCCAGCTAGTCAACCCATAGGTTGGCAAAATACCCAGCTTAACGCTGAATATGATCATTAAGATGGTCGCCACAACAAAGCTGGGCACGGCAATTCCACACGTGGCCACGACAATGATCACATTATCCAGCCATTTGCCCCGGTTCAGGGCAGCGATACAGCCCAGGGGAACACCGATAAGTACCGCGATGAGGATGGACAGGCCGCCGATTTTAGCCGAAACCTTAAAACCTGTGGAGATAATCTGGGAGACGGTTCTTCCTCTTTGTTTCAAGGAGACACCCATATCACCCTGGATGAACTTCACCATGTAATTTCTATATTGTACGATTTTAGGCTGATCGAGGCCATATTTCTGGTTAAGTGCTTCCAGAGTAGCTGCAGATGGTGTTTTTTCAGCTAAAAATGGCCCGCCCGGAACCATAAACATTAAAGCAAAAGTTATGGTTGCCACTAGCCAGAGTGTAAAAACAGACAGCAAGACTCTTTTTGCTATGTACCTTACCATTTATATATCACTCCTATTCTTTCTGTCTTTATTTAAATACTTACGCCATGTATGATGGTACAAACAGAAAAAACAGCTTCCAAAACATCGCCTGCCATGTAAAGCCTATAGACGAATAATATGAATTTTTTAAAAAACCAATATTCATGGCTGTCTTCTCTTAAACGCATAAATTTCTAATCGACAGCTTCACGGATTTTTTCCCAGAAACCAATCCGATTATGCAAGCTCATGGATTTTCTCTTGCTTTCTGATTTTGCTGCAAAAAAAGGATCCAATCGAAAGAGCTTTTACGAAAAGAGATTTATCAGCAATATTATAAGGCCAATGGGCGATTTACGCAATTCAAAAATTAGGAAAATTCATTTTGGTTTTTATCATGTAAAATTTTTATATAGGTAATAATTAAAGGGTTATAAGGTGGTTTTTGCCGACATTATCGACAAAAAATAAATAAAAAATTATTTTATTTTTGGCAATATTTCTTTAATATTTTGAAGTTTTTAGATATTTTAATGTAATATAATAATTATTATGGTTTTTATTTCAATATACAAAATCCCAAAAGTGTCTTAAAAAAGGAGTAAAAAATTTTTGATATTCATTGGAGTGTGATTTTTAATTGAAACATTTCATGTTATAATAACCCCACCCATTATCGAAATCAAAGATTTCGAATCTTCAATTTTGTGATTTAGTGCCGTGAGTGATATTAACAGGCACCATGAGTGATGCTTCGGGTTTCGAATGGGTATCCGGGAATATTGAAACATGTCCATATTAGGGCATGTTATAATTATTGAAGCAAATGAACTGGAGGTAGACTATGAATCTTTTGGAAGGTCTGAACCCTGAGCAGAAACAGGCTGTACTGCATACAGAGGGCCCACTGCTCATTCTTGCAGGAGCAGGATCGGGCAAAACCAGGGTCCTGACCCATAGAATGGCATATCTTGTTGAGGATAAGGGCATCCGCCCATGGAATATACTGGCTATCACCTTTACCAATAAAGCGGCCCGTGAAATGAAGGACAGGTTAGAACAGCTCATTGGCCCTGATGCCAATAATATATGGGCCGGAACCTTCCATGCCAGCTGTGTGAGAATTTTACGCCGGGATATTGATAGGCTGGGTTATGACAAAAGCTTTGTCATCTATGATGCGGATGATCAGCAAACTGTTGTAAAGAGCTGCCTGGAACAGCTCCGGATCAATGATAAAAATTTTCCGCCGAGAGCTGTATTAAACGAAATAGGGCGAGCCAAGGATGAATTAATCGGCCCTGCTGAGTTTAAACGCCTTTATGCCTCCGATTACCGGCTGAGTACCATCTCCGCCCTCTATGAGCTTTACCAGGAGAAGCTGAAAGCGAGCAATGCATTGGATTTTGACGATATCATACTCCTTACCATACGCATATTGTCAAATTTCCCCGACGTATTGGAATACTATTCCGATAAATTCCGATATATTATGGTAGATGAATACCAGGATACAAACACTGCGCAATATACGCTGGTCAGTATGCTGGCACAAAAGCACGGCAATATTTGCGTTGTCGGCGACGATGACCAGATGATTTACGGATGGCGCGGCGCCAATCTGCGTAATATATTAGATTTTGAAAAGGATTTTCCCGAGTGTGCCATCATCAAGCTGGAGCAAAATTACCGCTCTACAAAAACCATTCTGGATGCTGCCAATGGCGTTATTAAAAACAACTCTGAACGTAAGATAAAGAAGCTCTGGACACAGAATTCTGAAGGGGATTCCATCAAACGTTACGAAGCCGCCGACGAGCATGATGAAGCATATTTTGTGGCAGGAATGATGAAACAACTGAAAAAATCCGGCAGACATTATAATGACATGGCCATTCTCTATAGGCTTAACGCTCAATCGCGGGTATTTGAGGATGTGCTGATGAAACAGGGCATCCCATATAAGATTTATGGCGGCCTGAAATTCTACAGCAGAAAAGAAATCAAGGATGTCATTGCATGGCTGCGGGTAATTCAAAACTCCAACGACGATGTTAGTCTTTCAAGAATCATCAATGTACCTAAAAGAGGAATCGGAAAGACCACATTGGACAGGATCCAAAATTATGCGGCCAATGAAAATGTCAATATGTATAAGATTATTTCTCTGGCCTCGGATTTTCCGGAGCTTGGCAGATCGGCCCGGAATCTTAGTGAATTCTTTAATTTTGCCGAGAGCATGAAGGTATTGGCAGCTCAGACCGAGCTCACCGCCTTTATTGAGCTTTTGATAGAAAAAAGCGGAATGGTTCGGGAGCTTGAAAATGAAATGACTGATGAGGCCAGGACCAGAATAGAAAATATCAAGGAATTTGTCTCTGTGGCCAGGGAGTTTGAGAATACCACTGAGGGAAATCCTACTCTGGAGGACTTTTTGGCGCATATCTCACTGGTTGCCGATATTGACGACACCGAGGAGGTCGGGGACCGTGTGGTTCTGATGACCCTACATAGCGCCAAAGGTCTTGAATTTCCTGTGGTCTTCCTGGTTGGCCTGGAAGAAGGGATTTTTCCAAGCTATAGATCCATTGCCGATGAATCGGAGCTGGAGGAAGAGCGGCGTCTTTGCTATGTGGGCATCACCCGTGCCAAGGAGGACCTTTATATTTCAAATGCTCAATGCAGAATGCTCTTTGGCAGTACATCGCGTAACCGTGTGTCCCGTTTTATAGAAGAAATTCCAGAGAATCTCATGACGGGCGCAATTTCTGAAACAAGCGAAAAGAAGCATTTTCAGAGAGCCGGCGGCAATACGGGCTTCATTCCTTCGGGCAAAGTTGTGGACCTTTCCGACCTAAAGGCCAGAATTAAGGAATTTAACCGGGCTTCGGAGGACAGCGGTGCCAGTGTGGAGGTCGGGGACCGGGTAGTTCATAAGAAATTCGGTGAAGGTGTTGTAAGATCCAAAGTACTGGAAAGCGGAGATTACCGCTTGGATATTTATTTTGATGAATATGGCATGAAAAGGCTTATGGAAAGCTTTGCAAAGCTAAAAAAAGTGTAGGAGGAAATATGATTAAGGCCTTGGTTTTTGACATGGATGGGGTCATCATTGACAGTGAACCCATCCACGCGGGCATTGCTTTGAATGTATTAAAAGACTTTAATAAAGAAGCCAGCCTCAGTGAGCTGCTAAAATTTTCCGGCATCCGAAACGACGAAATGTGGTCTGTTATGCGGCGGCGTTACGGCATTGATGAAACTGTGGAAAACCTTATAGAAAGGCAGAGCCAATATACGCAGCAATATTTCCGCCATGAAAAGCTTAAACCGGTTGAGGGTATACCCGGGCTTATGAAATCGGCAAGAAAGCACGGACTTAAGATTGCTTTAGCCACCTCATCTCCCAGAGAATTTGCGGAGCATGTTCTGGCAAAAGTCGGGCTGATTGAGTATTTTGACGCTCTTGTTACGGGTGATGATATTTCCCATAGCAAGCCCGATCCCGAGATATACCTGAAAGCCGCAGAACTTTTAGGCATTGCGGCAGATGAATGCATCGCCATAGAAGACGCCCCTGCCGGCATCGAGTCTGCGAAAAGGGCGGGAATGAAATGTGTCGCCTTTATCGGTTCCGGGCAGCAGGATACAACCTGGGCTGATTTTGTGGTATCATCAATAAAAGATATTCACTTAAAAAACCTGGAGAGGCTTTAAGCTGGGGAGAAATATATGAACGACAATAAAAATAATGGTGTGGGCGGACTTGGCAGTAAAGATGATCTGAATTCGCTTTTGGACGAAATGGATGCTCTTTTGAGGCGCAATCCTATCGGGGGCGTTTATGACGATCTTTTTAAAGACCGGCTTCCCATCATTGATGACGGCCCGGCTGCGAAAGGCGGCCAGGATGTACAGTTCGATGACGGTTTTAACGACTGCAGCCATGAGCCGCCGGAGGACAGCGCGCCCAGGAAAAGCCTGGATGAACTCATGGAAGAGCTGAACAGCCTGGTGGGCTTAAAAAAAGTCAAGGAAGACGTCAAATCCCTCACCAATGTTGTTAAGGTCATGAAAATGCGCAAAGAACGGGGACTTCCGGAAGTCGACATGTCCCTCCATCTGGTGTTTACGGGAAATCCCGGAACCGGAAAAACCACTGTTGCAAGGCTTCTTTCAGGGATTTACAGGGAGATCGGCGTGCTTTCAAAGGGCCATCTTGTGGAGGTGGACCGCTCCCGGCTTGTGGCCAAGTATGTAGGTCAAACGGCGCCCCAGGTTATGGAAGTGGTCCAGGAAGCCATGGGCGGCGTCCTTTTCATTGACGAAGCCTATGCTTTGGTATCCCGCCGCGGTGAGAACGACTTTGGCTATGAGGCGGTGGATACCCTGATAAAGGCCATGGAGGATCACCGGGATGATCTTATTGTCATTGTAGCCGGCTATCCCGACAAAATGGAGGAGTTTCTGGATTCCAACCCCGGCCTGCAATCCCGGTTTAATAAATATATCAATTTTGATGATTATTCCCCTTCCGAGCTCCTCGATATATTTAAAAGCATGTGCGAAAAAAATGGATATAAGCCTACTGAAAAGGCTTTGGAAAAGGTCGGCCAGATGCTGGAGCAGCTGCATGAAACCCGGAGCGACAGCTTTGCCAACGCCCGTACGGTGAGAAATCTCTTTGAAAAGCTTCTGACCGTTCAGGCCGACAGACTGGCTCTGGAGGAGACTGTTTCCGATGAGGACTTAGCCGCTATTCTGGAAGAGGATATTGAAAAAATTGATCTGAATGATCTGATGAGATAAACAAAAATCCATATTTTATAGGCCAAACGGCTTTGTATCTTTTCTATAAGAAGGCCCTGGCCCCGTTTACGCAGACCGAAGACTGCATGAACGGGCCGGGGCTTTTTCTTATTAGCGCCATGAGTGGTATTTTGTGCGCCCTCAAGAAAATCCTTCGCTAATAAGTGAGGGCCTTTATATTTCCCTTGTTTCGGGAAGTATATAATATTCGCGGCACCTGGAACATATACTGAATAATGCATTTATCAAAATAGCTCGGAAGGAAGGACCGGATTTTTTACGGAAGAAAAATGAATGGAGGAACTCTTCGGATGGAAAATATCACGCAACTGAAGAATGAAAGAAAGCTTACAAAGCAGCTTGCATCCTTTGCAGCCAATATTTCGATGGGCCAGATTGCAGCCTGGATAATGTGTTTTATTTTATCAAGGGCAAGCTTCTTTGAAGTGATTAAACCTTTTGCCACCGCTTTTTATGTAGCGATAGGCTTCACCGGATTTTCAAAAGCCGCCGCAATTTTTTCCATTGCGTTAGGCAGCGCCGTCTTCTCCAGTGTGTATGAATGTATCCGCCAAGTCCTGGCCTTACTGTTGTTTGAGGCCTTTACTCAAATTATGTTCAAAATCGGCATGCGGAAAGAGTCCGGCTTTAACCGCGCGGTACTTATTTCTCTGCTTATTTTTTTTACCGGTATTTTAAAGGGTTTCATACAGGGCTTCCATCTATATGATCTGGTCGTATCCATACTTTCCGCTGCGCTGGTCTTTTCTTTTACAGTCATCATGACTCCTGCCTCGGACACCTTTCACCAGGTAAAGCAAAAGCTTTTTCCTGACGGACGTATGCTGTTTGCCAAGGCTGCTCTTCTTTGCGCGGCCGTTATCAGCTTAAAAGGCCTGATGGTCTGGGAATGTGAGCTGGGTTCCATGCTTGCCTATGTGGCTGTCCTGATCCTGGCAAGGAGAAGGGGCTTTAGCGCAGGGGCCTGTGCGGGGGTCGTTTTGGGAATGATTGTCGCCCTCTATGACCTGCCGGCCTCCCTGGATGTTCCAGGTATGCTTGCTCTGGCCGGAGCTGCAGCAGGTCTGCCTGTTAAAACCCGAACGGCAGGAGTCTGTCTTTGGACTGCTGTCATTATTCTTTTTTCAGGCCTTTCAGTGCTGAAGGGGGGATTGATACTCCAGTATTATGAGGCGCTGGCTGCCGGTATTTTATTCCTCCTGATCCCCCAACCCCTTTTAAACAGGCTCAGCGATGGACTGGCCGGTATAAGAGGAGGCGACGAATTTCTGGAAGTTCACCATTCGGGCATCACAAAGGAGTCCGCAGATCAGCTTTTCATCCTGAGTAAGGCTTTTTCCCGTATTTCGAGAAATATTGAGAGCTTTGTTACCGAGGAGAATGAAGAAGAGGTTTCGGTAACCCATTGGATTATTGAAACGGTGGCCGAAAAGATCTGCAACCGCTGCAGTATGCGCGAAAGATGCTGGGGAACTAACTTTTTAAAGACCTATAGGCTTGTGGAAAAATCGATCTCGGATTTTAAGACCGATGAATCAGGCCAGATCGAAATACCTGTCTGGTTTAAAAATACATGCAGCAAATCCGATAAATTTTTTGAGGATTTGGGAATTGCTTATTCTCTGTACAAAATGGAAAATATTTGTCGGAGCAAATTGCAGGAAAGCCGTATTCAACTGGCCAGGCAAGCCGATCTCGCCTCCGCAGGAGTCATGACAATTGCCAGGAAAGTTGCAGAGGCCGGCGCCAGGGATTACGAGGTGGAGAATAGACTTTTAGCGGCAGCCGGCAGCAGCGGAATTCCTGTTTCGGGGATACGGTACCATCAGGAAAAAGAATCCAGACCCTTTCTTGAGGTGATCTTTGAGTCTAAGAGCAAGTTCAGGGTCAAGGATTTGGATGATATGGTAAAGGGAACAATCCAGGCCGATCTTATTCGTATGGGAGAAGGCCGAAGGGATATGCTGGGCAATTCGGTGGTCCGGTACATGAAGCAGCCCAAATTTAAAACAGCCACGGGGGTGGCCCGTGCCAGCCGCCAAACCGGCATGGTCTCAGGAGACAGCTTTACCTTTTTTATATCCAGCGAAGGGCATCATATCTGTGCCGTCAGCGACGGGACGGGAAGCGGGAAAAAGGCCGAACGTTATAGCCGGACGGCGATACAGATGCTCGAAAACCTGATAGAGGACGGCGTGGAGCTCAGTCTTGCAATACGGCTGATGAATATGTATCTGAACATAAGAGGGGAAAATGAGAGGCTCGCCACCATGGATATCTGTGCCATAGACCTTTGCACCGGTGAAGTCCACTCTTATAAATACGGGGCTCCGGCCTCCTTTATTAGGAGAAGTGAAGGGGTATCTGCCGTCGATACCGAAATCGGGGAATCGGATGGTGGGACGGTTTCCCATTTCAAATCCGAAAGGATGACGGCCGGTGATTTTGTCATTGTGGTTTCTGACGGGGTACTAGAGGCTTTTTCGCAAAAAGGGGAAGTAACGGGCCTCCAATGGTTTATTGAAAAACTTGAAACCACCAATGCTCAGCAGCTGGCGGACTGCATTCTAGAGGAAGCCCTGGAACGTCTCCCAAAAAATCATGATGATATGACGGTCCTGGTTACACGGCTGTGGTAATCTAAAAAAAGGGGCTTTTATTAGGAAATCAAAGCCCCGAGACAGAAGGCTGCTGATTCAGGCTTTTTGAAGCGGCCAGAAACAGCTCACCCGCTTTGTAAACACTGCCTGCGCCCATGGTAAGGATAAGGTCCCCCGGCTGGGCATTTTCCTGGAGGAACTCCACAATATCATCAAATTCGGAAATATAAACGGCATTGCCGGTATTCAGGTTTATTCTGTCCGTTAAGACCCGGGAATTTATAAGTCCCGTATCTTTTTCACGGGCGGCATATATGTCGGTGACAACCACCGTATCAGCCTGTGCAAAAGCCCTTGAAAAATCATCGAGAAGCTCGAAGGCCCTGGTATAGGTGTGGGGCTGAAACACGCAAATAAGGCGGCCGGAGGTCAAAGACCTGGCGGCGCTTAAGGTCGCCTGAATCTCTGTGGGATGGTGCGCATAATCGTCCATGACCCGTATGCCATGAACATTGCCCTTGTCCTCAAGGCGGCGGTGCGTCCCTTTAAAATGCTCCAGTCCCTTTATAATGGCACTCTGGGGAATACCCAGCGCATGGCATGCGCTGATGGCGGCCAGTGCGTTTGAGACATTATGGAGGCCGGGTACAAAGAGCGTAACATTTGCCCACACAGACTTTTTATAAATGGCGGTAAAAGAGGAATGCCCTTCTTTCAAACTGATGTCTTCCGCCTCCCAGTCGGCTTCGGCGGAGTTGAGGCCATAGCTGGTGACAGGGCGGGTCAGGGTCTTTGCCAGCGTCTTGGTCTGAGGATCATCCAGGTTCAGGACAATATGCCCCGGATTCCTGACATTTGAAAGAAAAGACTCAAAGGAGCTGCGTATATGATCGATATCCCTGAAATAATCCAGATGGTCCGCGTCGATATTCAGGACAACGGCCAGGGAGGGGCGAAGCTTTAAGAAGCTGTCCTTATATTCGCAGGCTTCGGCAACAAAATAAGAGCTGCCTCCGATGCGGGTATTTCCGCCGATTAAATCCAGAATGCCTCCTACATGTATGGTGGGATCAAGCCCGGCTTCCAGCATAATGGAAGAAATCATTGATGTTGTGGTAGTTTTGCCGTGGGTGCCCGATACCGCTATACTCTCATCAAACTGCTCCATGATGGAACCCAGAAGCTCCGCTCTTTCAATAACAGGTATATTGCGGTTTCTGGCCTCCACCAGCTCAGGGTTGTCTGGGGATACGGCAGCGGTGTAAACTACCAGATTTTGGTTTGTGATATTGCGGGCATCATGCGAGGGATAGATGTCGGCACCCATATTCCTGAGCCTTTCGGTGATCTCAGTCGAATGCAGATCCGATCCTGTAATTTTAACATTTTTATTCATGAGGATTTCGGCCAGGCCGCTCATACTGATGCCCCCGATACCCACCATGTGTATAATCATATTGTCCGTGTCAAAAGAAAAATTTTGTTTCATTTGTGCACTCTCCGGATAAACATTTCGTTAAAAATTATATAACAAGTATAAGCATCTATACAAGGTTTTAGCAATGAAACCAATAATAAAGCTTGTATATTGGGAAATAATTAAAAAATATTTTTATTTTAAGAAGGATTTTTGTGATATTTGGCGAAATTATAATAAAAGTACAGTAAATCTATAAACTACATTGTGTTATCGGAAGGTGGGCTGCTAAGATGGAGATTACAGACATTAGAATTCGTAAGGTAGAGGCCGAAGGCAAAATGAAGGCCGTAGTGTCGGTTACCTTTGACAATGAATTTGTTGTACATGACATCAAAATCATTGAAAGTCAGGGTGGGCTTTTTATTGCTATGCCCAGTAGAAAGACTCCAACCGGGGAATTTAGGGATATTGCACATCCAATCAATGCAGAATCAAGGAATAAGGTACAAAACACCATTTTGGAAAAATATCAGTCAATGTTGGCTGAAGAAGAAGCTGCGGGCACTACAACAAAGGAATAATACATATTCAATTAGGAATTTTAGGCACTTCGCGATTAAGAAGGGCCTATTTTTTTGCGTTAATATGTTTAAAATAGCAATTGCATTGCCTTGTCAAAAATGAGACAATAGCGATGGAAATATAACATCCAGGAGGATTAAACAACAAATGCATGAACTGGTTACAATCATTCTTGCATCAAATTTATGTTCAAAGATGAAGTCATCGGCAACTGAGGTAATACAAAAAATATGCGGAAAGCCCCTTCTGTCTTATGTTATAGATGCAGCTTCCCAGGCAGGATCAGGAGCTCTGGCTCTGGTTTTGGATGGAGAGGACCATGGAATAAGAGAAATTGTGCCAAAAAATACAATATTTGTTTTCCAGGAACAGGGTTACAATATCGCACATTCTTTGATGCAGATCGCTGATATCCTTGAAAATAAAGAAGGCACAGTCCTTTTAATAAATGGCAATATACCGGCTATAACGGCTGAAACCCTTAGAAGTTCATACGATTATCACCGGCAGCAAGGCGGGAAGGCCACCATTTTGGCCGCTCAATCCGAAAATCTCTCAGAAAATAAAACCATTCCTTCAGGAATATGCTTCATTGACATTCATTCATTTCTTACCGCAATAACCAGGCAAGATCATAATAGCTCAGAAAACAATATTTTCCCGGAAATTATTCAGATGCTTATAAATAGCGGGACGGAATTCACCTCCTGCAAGGTTGGAGATCCTTCAGAGCTCAGGACGGTTCAGGACAGAATGCAGCTAAATGAGGCGGAGCGTACTATATTAAAGAGGATCATCCATAAACATATGCAAAACGGCGTTACTTTTCATTTGCCCGAAACCTGCCTGATCCATGAAAATGTGCAGATTGGCAGAGATACCGTGATCCATCCCGGCACCATTTTAGAGGGGAACACCGTTATCGGGGAGAATTGCGAAATAGGCCCTTACTCTAGAATAGAGGATGGTACGGTTGGAAACGGTGTAATTTTTATGAATTCGGTAATGACCCAATCTGAAGTGGGCAATAATACCAAAGTAGGTCCTTTTGCTTATATCAGGCCGGGTTCGAAGATTGGTCAGAATATTAAAATCGGAGATTTTGTAGAAATAAAGAATTCTGTGATCGATGACGGCACCAAGGTCCCCCACCTTTCCTATGTGGGCGACAGTGATGTGGGAAAGTGTGTGAATATAGGGTGCGGCGTAGTTGCAGTAAATTATGATGGCCGGAAAAAGCACAGGACCGTTATCGGGGATCATGCGTTCATTGGCTGTAACGCCAATCTTGTTTCTCCGGTGGTAATCAAAGATTATGCTTATATTGCAGCCGGTTCAACCATTACCGAAGAGGTGCCGGAATATGCTCTTGCTATCGCAAGGAGCCGCCAGACTGTCATTGAGAATTGGGTCAAAAAAAAGGGTCTTGATAATAAATAATTTTAGATTATTTTGGAGGTTGTATAGGCTTATGAATCTTCACGGTAAAGACATAAAAATTTTTTCCGGGAATTCAAATCGGGAACTGTCTGAAGAGATTGCATCAAAGGTGGGGCTCCCTCTTGGCGCATCGGTGGTATCGACTTTTTCTGATGGCGAGATTGCCATTAGTATCAACGAAGTAGTTCGTGGCTCAGATGTGTTCATTATTCAATCTACGTGCACACCTGTTAATGATAATTTGATGGAGCTCCTGATTATGATCGACGCACTAAAACGGGCTTCTGCAGGCCGCATCACTGCTGTTATGCCTTATTTCGGCTATGCGCGTCAGGATAGAAAAGCAAAGGCGAGGGATCCAATTTCGGCAAAGCTGGTAGCAAACCTGATTACCAAAGCCGGCGCTGACCGGGTTCTTACCATGGACCTTCATGCTCCTCAGCTTCAGGGCTTCTTTGATATACCGGTGGATCACCTTTTGGGTTCACCCATACTGGCTCAGCATTTTTATAAGAAATTCGCGGGACAGGTTGATGATGTTGTAGTCGTATCTCCCGATGTGGGAAGTGTCGGAAGATCCAGAAAATTTGCAGAAAAACTGGAAGTGCCTCTGGCTATCATTGATAAGCGTAGGCCCAAAGCCAATGTTTGCGAGATCATGAATATCATCGGCGACGTAAAGGGAAAGCGTGCTGTCCTTGTAGACGATTTGATTGACACAGGCGGAACGGTTGTTAATGCGGCCAGCGCTTTAACGGATATGGGCGCCACCGAAGTGTATGCCTGTTGTACCCATGGTGTTTTATCGGGTCCGGCCATTGACAGGATGAGGACATCCTGCATCAAGGAGCTGGTTACTTTAAATACCATCTCCATTACAAAAGACAAAAAGATCAGCAAGATAACGACCCTTTCCGTGGCCGATGTTTTTGCGGAAGCCATAGAGAGAATCTATGGGGATATTTCGATCTCTACACTTTTTACTCAGCTATAAGCGTATTTCGAATTATTTTTATATCTTTGCTTAAGCGGATATCACAACCGGTGGGTTAATATCCGCTTTTGTTTCAAAAAAACCATCGGGCACATTCCTATACGAGGAGGTTGTTTATGATTGTACTGGCCGGTTTAGGCAATATGGGCGCCAAATATGAACAAACGAGGCATAATGTAGGGTTTGATGCCATCGACTTTATTGCGGCCCAATACAGGATCACTTCTTTTAAACTAAAACACAAATCTCTCGTGGCTGAGGGAATGATCCAGGGAAAGAAAGTGATGCTTGTAAAGCCGCAGACTTATATGAACAACAGCGGCGAGGCTCTCCGGGAAATCCTGGACTACTATAATATACCGTCCCGGGAGCTCATTGTCATTTACGATGACATCGATCTGGAAGTTGGGAAACTAAGAATCAGGGCCAAGGGCAGTGCGGGAACCCATAATGGCATGAGATCCATTATTTCGCACATTAAGACCGAAGATTTTCCGAGGATTCGTATCGGAACAGGGAGACCTTCTGAAAAAATGGATCTGGCAGCTTATGTTTTAAGCCGTTTTTCCCTGGAGGAAAGAAAGCTTATCAATGCGGCCATTGAAGAGACCTCTCTCGCTGCGGCCACCATTATTTGCGCCTCGGTGGAAGTCGCCATGAGCAAATACAACAAATAGAGCTTTAACTGGCATTGTAGATGCGATAGTTTCCCCGGCCTGCCTGCTTGGCAGAATACATGGCTGCATCGGCCATTTTGCGGAGGTTGATTAAATCTGAAGAGTGCTCGGGATACAGGGCAATGCCCGCGCTGACCAGCACCGGCATGCGCACCTCACCCACCATGCGGGGCTTTTTCAGCGTATTTAACAGATTGTCCAGTGCTGCAGCGGCTTCATTCCTGCCCGCCTTGGGCAGAAATACCAGAAATTCGTCCCCTGCAATCCGTATTTTGAGGGATTCCTGGGGCATGACGGCCATCAGGTCTTTTACAAAGGATATGAGCAAAGCATCCCCAATATCATGACCATAGGAATCATTGATGATCTTTAAATTATCGATGTCAAGAAATATTAAAGCGCCGGTATTTCCATAGGTCGCCAAGGACTGTGTAATACGGTCGGGGAATGTTCTGCTGCTTAAGCACCCGGTGAGGGGATCCCGCTCTATTTCCCCTCTAAGCCGCTCATTGTCTTTCTTTAAATTGAAGACCAGGAGCTGTGCTTTTGTAAATACCTGCTGGCGGTGAATATTTTCTTTCTCCATCAGAAGCGTAATATCTTTGAAAGCTTTTAATGCTTTGATCAGCATCCTTTCATCACGTGTGAGCTGGCAGATTTCAGCCATTGTCAATGCTACGCTCCTTTTCAGCGCCGGATAATCCAGCTGGAAAGCGAGGCCGTATGCCTCTCTGATAATATTGGAGGCTTCAATTAAACGGTTTTGATCATAGAAGAGCTTGCTGAGGTCTATTCTGATTTGCACCAAATAGTAGGAGTTCGAAGTCATTTCTGCAAGAGCCATGGCTTTTTGCATAAGAGAATAAGCCTCTTCGGGGAGCTTTTGCCGGGCGCGGATCTGACCCATAATATAATAGGTTTCGCAGAGCATTTGTGAGTTGCGGTTTTTTAGTGATTCATCAAGGGCCCTTATTGCATAAAACTCTGCTTTGCCGATATTGTTCATATTGTAGTAGGTATCTGCCAAATTCTTGTATACAATACATTTGGGGAATATGGGGGGATCGGCTTGCTCGCATTGTCCCAAAATATTCTGAAGATAACCGATGGCGGTCTCAAAATCGCCCAGCTCGCAGAGGATGGCGCATATATTATTGTAGACGCGGCACTCGATATCCCTATATTGGTTGGTTTTGGAAAGCTCCAAAGCCTCCAGAAGATGATCCAGGCTTTTTGATGTGATGCCGAGATTGTAGTATGAGATTCCAAAACTGTTTGCTGTCCGGGCGACCAGCTGTGCGTCACCCAATGTCTGGGCGATGGCATAGCATACATCCAGGTGCTCAATTGCTTCTTCGTTATTGCTGCTTGACATCAGGGAGCGGGCAATCCGAAAATGGCTTTCAAAGATGCCAATATCATAATTAATGGACTTGGAAAGCTCCAACGCTTTTTTTGCGCAGTTCAATTCCTCGCTTATATAGTGGTTCGCATGACGGTCGCACTCCTCCAGCAGGTTATTAACGAAAGACTTAATATTTTCCATAGCTCTCACCATACCCACAAATTTATATCCAAGTGCCTGGGAAGTCTGTACGCCATCTATAACAAAGAGTTTATAATGCAGTTAAAATGTTTGTATTTTAAAGCCATCGCGGGATTTTCTAAAAATGGTTCGCAAAAAAAATTGCAGCAGCGCTGCAACTTGAATCCATATTAAATAATGCTCATTATCATCAAAAATGCTGACAAAAGCATTATTTAATTCGCTGCAGCTTGCCGCTCTCATGACTTTCTGAATTTATAGAGCTATTATAGCATTACAAAATAAGAAAATAAACACAAAAAGTAAAGATACGAGTGCCGGAAAAAACAGGAAGTGTTTCTGAATGCCTTGACCACATATTTCTGTCCTTTCCATGGGCAGCGATAATAATTTAGTCCTACTATAAAGAGGGACTTATTATTTCCAGAGGATGTATACAGGGTAAATTGCTCTGGATACACGAAAAGATTAAAAATATGCAAAACCGGGAAATGCTAAGGTTGTTTTTATAAAGCTTCGATTCATATATATAGAAAATATTTTTAATTTTGCCCTGGACATGTCCCTGCAAAGTGAGTTAAAGTGCGCCGCTCAAGTGAAACCGTCCGGGTTTCGATTCGCGCCGCTCCGCTTCGGCACGCTAATATCGCTCCGGCACTAAATTACGAATTGAAGTTGCATCATAATTGATTTTTAATATCCTATAAAGTATAATGGGTATAATATTTTTGCAAAGTACTGTAAATTGTATATTGTATACATTAATAAGGGACTTGAAACTTTTAGAAAGCGGAGGATTTTTATGGAAGATAAGTTTGGGAAAATAGGGTTGACATTTGATGATGTGCTTTTGGTTCCGCAGTATTCAGAGGTGCTCCCAAGAGATATAGATATTTCAACTTTTCTGACCAATGAGATTAAGCTCAATATCCCTCTGCTCAGTGCGGCCATGGATACTGTGACTGAATCGAGACTGGCCATTGCCATTGCCCGCGAAGGCGGTATAGGAATTATTCATAAAAACATGACGATAGAGCAGCAGGCTACGGAGGTTGACCGTGTAAAGCGTTCGGAGCATGGGGTCATTGTGGACCCGTTTTACCTCTCCCCGGAACACCTCATTGAGGATGCCAACGAGCTTATGGCAAAATATAGGATATCCGGGGTGCCCATTACAAAAAATGGCTTGCTGGTAGGAATTCTGACCAACAGAGACCTGCGGTTCCTGACTGATTACAGCCAGAAAATCGGCGATGTGATGACCCGGGAGAACCTGGTCACTGCTCCTGTCGGAACCACTTTAACGGAAGCGAAAGCAATTCTCATGAAGTATAAGGTGGAAAAGCTTCCGCTGGTAGACGACAAGGGATATCTAAAGGGACTGATTACCATTAAGGATATTGAAAAAGCCATACAATATCCCAATTCGGCAAAGGACAAGAATGGAAGGCTGCTGGCCGGAGCTGCCGTCGGGGTTACCGCGGACATGATGCAGAGGGTTGAAGCGCTGATCAATGCAAAGGTTGACGTTCTTGTTCTGGATTCGGCCCACGGTCATTCCCATAATATTTTGAAAAGTGTTGCCGAGATCAAGGGCGCATATCCCAACACGCAAATCATAGCAGGCAATGTGGCGACGGCAGAGGGGGTCAGGGATCTGGCCAAGGCCGGTGCTGATGCCGTTAAGGTTGGAATAGGCCCGGGTTCCATTTGCACTACCCGTGTTGTGACCGGTATCGGTGTTCCGCAGATCACCGCTATTTATGACTGCGCCGCGGAAGCCAGAAAGTGTGATATTCCCATTATTGCCGATGGGGGCGTGAAATACAGCGGGGATATCCCCAAGGCCATCGCTGCAGGGGCAAATACCGTCATGGTAGGCAACCTGCTGGCAGGTACGGAGGAGAGCCCCGGAGAATCTGAGATCTATCAGGGAAGACGCTTTAAAGTTTACAGGGGCATGGGCTCTATGGCTGCTATGAATAAAGGCAGCAAGGACCGCTATTTCCAGGAAGGCACCACCAAGCTTGTTCCGGAAGGTGTGGAAGGACGCGTACCTTTTAAAGGTCCGTTGTCTGAAACGATCTTCCAATTGGTGGAGGGCCTGAAGCACTCCATGGGGTATTGCGGTACAAAAAATATACCGGAACTGATGGCCAATGCAAAATTTATCCGTATTACCAGTGCGGGCCTTAAAGAAAGTCATCCCCACGATATCAATATGACCAAAGAAGCGCCAAACTATAGTATACAGATATAAAATCCTCCTTAAAACGGTGAGTAGTTGAAAGAATAAAAAATCGGTATTTCATTTTAATACCGATTTTTTATTCCCATCAGCAATCTTCGATTGAGTGATTTAGCGCCATGAGTGATGTTTTGTGCGCCCTCAAGAAAATCCGTCCGGGATTTTATTCGGCAGCTTCGCAATCCTGCCCCGCTGACGCACTAAAACATCACTCTGCCGCTTTTTGAAGTCATTGCGCAGCAACTTTTTTATGTCTCAGCCCATCCGGCAGGTTAAGTAAAAAGCATGATTCTGCCGATATATGCTTTGTTATGATACACAATAAATGAAAACAGTAATAAAGCTGTTTCATAGTTTAGGCAAGGAAGTACAAAAGCAGGTGAAATAATGGAATTAGGGTCATTGATAGGACTTATCGGAGGAATAGCTGTTCTTCTTTATGGTATGTTGACCGGAGGGGAATTATCAAGCTTTCTTGATGTTCCATCCATCGTTGTAACCATGGGCGGTGGATTGGTATGTACCATTTTCAGCTATCCTTTATCGGATTCAACCAAGGCATTAAGACTTATTCCTCTGGTCTTTAAAGCGCCGAAATCATCAGCTATTGCAACCATTCAAACGCTGGTGAGCCTTTCCCAAAAAGCAAGGCGTGAAGGACTTTTGGCTTTGGAGTCGGCCCAGGAGGAAATTAACGATGACTTTCTGAAAAAAGCAATGGAGCTGGTAGTTGACGGCATTGAAGCGGATATTGTAAAAACAACCATGCAGCTGGATATTGACAGTATGGCATCAAGACACCAGAATGGTCAGGCTTATTTTAAAACAATGGCAGCCCAATTTCCTGCCTGGGGCATGATCGGTACTCTTTTAGGGCTTGTAAATCTGTTGAGAACTCTTGACGACCCCTCAACGGTGGGACCTGCCATGGCCCTTGCCATTATTACTACTTTTTATGGCAGCGTTATGGCCAATTTTGTGTGCAATCCCATTGCCACAAAGCTTGCAGGTTACAGTGCCGAGGAGATAAGCCTTAGAGAAATGATGATGGAGGGAGTTCTTTCCATACAATCGGGGGAAAATCCAAGGCTTATGGAGCAAAAGCTCAAGACATTTTTATCCCCGAAGCAGCGTGACGACTATGACGCGCTTCATAAAAATGAGCAGGAGCGGCCCCAAGCGGTTGGCGCTCAGTAAGAAATAAGGTGAGATCATGTCCAGGAGAAAAGAAGAAATTTCAGAGGGCGCACCTGAATGGATGGCCACATACAGCGACCTGGTGACATTGCTGCTGTGCTTTTTCATCATGCTGTTTTCTATGGCTATTGTTGATCAGAATAAATTTAAAGAGATATCAGCCAGCCTTTCAAAGACCCTTGCGGATTTTGGGGGAAGCGGCGGAGAATCCATACTTCCTTATAGCGGCAACAGCGTAATCACCGTAGATTTTCAGAATACCAAGGGTTCGGAGGAAGCAAGGGAAAAATATATTGAAACGGCAGAGGATATGGTTATTAATGCCCACAAGCAGATTGAAAACAGAAAGATAGACAATGCCAAAAACAGCATCAGGGATACAATCAGCGAGGAAGGTATATCGGATCAGGTTCAGGTGGTAGAGGAAAAAGACTATTTGCTGGTAAGGCTGGATTCGGAGATTTTCTTTAATTCCGGCAGTGCTGAAATAGGCGCTGAGGGTAAAAAGATCCTGTCCTCTCTGGCAGATACCCTAAGAAGTATCAATAATGAAATTATGATTTCAGGCCATACCGATAATGTCCCCATTCATACCTCCCAGTACAATTCAAACTGGGAGCTTTCAACAGCCCGTGCCACCAATGTGGTGACCTATTTGGTCAATATTGAGAAGCTCAATCCCGAATTGTTTACAGCAACCGGAAACGGCGAATTTAAGCCCATTGGTGACAATAATACCAGTGAAGGCCGCCAGAAAAACCGGCGTATTGAGATCAAGATCTTAAAATGAGAACCCCCGCCCGTCAGCGCAATCAAAGATTGCTGACGGGACCAAAGGGAAATATCATATAATGGTGATGAACGCATGTTCATAAGGTAACTTTTGCTAAAGGAGCCATTTATGGATACTATTGTCTGCGACATCGCCAGAAGCCGTATGGAAAGAGATTTTAATGCAGCCCTTGATTATTTGGGGCTTTTCGTTACATCCATACAGTTTGAAGAGGAGAATGGACTTTGTGTTGTTGTTGAATTTTCTGCCAATGAAGATGTATTGAGTTTTGAAGTAGTATAAAGAATCCGCAAAAACAAGCTGCCTCAAGTTTGAGACAGCCGGTTTTTATGGATAGGTCCTTTTTACACGTCAATCAACGACTGGTACATCTCTAAAGAGTAAACTGATGCAGTAAAGCCCAGCAACTCCTACTATAGAATATACTATTCTGGATCCAAGGGTTGCCACCCCAAATATGCCTGCCACCAGGTCATATTGAAAAAGGCCTACCAGCAGCCAGTTTAGAGCGCCTATGATAACGAGTAAGAGTGCAATTCTGTCAATCGGTGTTCTCATAATCCTGACTCCTTTGCTTTTATTCAAGCGAAATAATTCGCCTTCAAGTGTTTATTATGGACAGTTTTATAAAAATAATCCCTTATTCTTATTGAAATTATTGAATATTTCTATGGTATAATGATAAAGTTTAAAAATGAAGATAAAAATGTGTGGAGGTAATTAAAATGGCAGATTTTTGGGATTCGGAAGAGTTGCTTGGCAAATTTGTAAAAAATAGCCGCGAGGAGATTCATATTAAGAAAGTATCCAAAAATTCAAAATCTTATGTGGATATCAGAACTTTTTGGTTTGATAGCAAAAGTGATGAATTCAGGCCCAGTCAGAAAGGCTTGGCCATTCCGCTGGAATTTGTCGGAGAGCTCACTTCCATTTTGGGAAATATTGAATAATACTTCAACCGCACCCGTAGAATTACGGGTGCGGCATATCAGAACCGCACTCATTGCCGGCCGGTGAAAGAGAAGGTGCGGGTGATAATAAGATATGCTCAGAACGTAAGCAGTGTGATTCTTAACTGCTCTCGTTTTCTTCTTTTTTAAAAAGTTTAGTACCCGGCTCTTCCTTTATGTTCCGTATAACGGACAATGAGAATGACATATACTACACCTGAAGGGATGTGAGATGATGCCATCCTTCAGGGTAGACTGCGTAAAGGATATTAAAGGATTGGCCGGTTATCTGGAAAAAAGATTTGAGAAAAATACAAGAAATCCGTTTCATGTAAAAATTAGTCAAAACGAAGACTGTCTGACTGTCCTGCTGGATGGATGCATCAGAAAAAATGGCAGGAAGTACCTGGCAGCCCTTAATAATTTGTCTGATATGCTGGCGGAATATATTCTTAAATCTTACGAGAAAAATATTTTGGAAAAGATTATAAACCGTGTCTGCGAAGGGCTTCCCAAGTCGGACCGGGATGAAATATACCGTATTGTCTGCTCAAGGCTTTATACACAGCCGCAAGAAGACGGTTTTGGAAACCTTATTGAGTCAAGAAAAAGGCTCATTTCCATAAAGATTGCAGAATATTTAAGAAATGCGCATATTCTGATTATGGATGGTTTTGTTACCTTTAGGCTCGGAGAGTATGTAAAAAGGCTTGAGATTGAAGTAGAACGGTCAATACGCCAATATTTTATTGAAAAGCAGTACGAGGAGTATATCAATCTCCTGACGGCTTATATCCGGATGCAGGTGCCAAGAGTACCGGAACTGCATGTTATCGTATTGGAAAACGGCAGTTATAAAGTGGAGGGTACCGGACCCTTTGAAATTCCTGATGATGTCATTAGCGGCTTTGGCATCCAGGAAAGCAATCCGGTAATTGATAACGACGATTTTATGATAGGCTTTCTTTTGACCTGTGCGCCTGTCAAAATATTTATACACAACGCCGCTTCCTTCCCCAATAAGGAGCTTCTCAATACCATCCGCATTATATTTTCCGAATGCGTGCTGTTATAGCTGCAAACCCTTGAAAAGTGTGAAAAAATGGCAATATATCTATGGCTGCGGCAAAAAAAGTTGTAAGATGTTCTATTATTGTGTATAATAATAAAAAAGAATCGGGATATACCGCACACTGGGGGGGGTTGTTCGCTTGGCATTTAAAGTTTTCCAATCTGTTGTTACTCGCATTCGCGACACTATCGGGAATGATTTTGGAATAACCGACAATACAGGGGCAGTAATTGCCAGCACAATTGAAGAAGAGATCGGGACAGTGCATGAACCATGTGCTGACTTTTTGATATCCAACTCTATATATATTGAAAAGCCTGGTCTTGTTATGAAAAAAATCGAAATTAATGGTCGCTTGGATTTTGTATTGTATCTTACCAGCGATCATCCGGATAGAAAGAGATATGCGGAGCTGATTTCCATCAGCTTGGAGAATGCTAAGCTTTATTACGATGAAAAATATGACAGAAGCAATTTTATGAAAAATGTGCTTCTCGGAAATATTCTGCCCGGTGATATTACAATCAGAGCCAAGGAATTAAGAGTTAAGAACGAAAGCCGGAGAATTGTCTACCTTGTCCGTACTGAAAAGACAAGGGAATTGTATGCCTACAATATTATACAGAGCCTTTTTCCCAATAATAACAGGGACAATATTATTTTGCTGGATGACCAGAATACGGTTCTTATAAAAGAACTTAAAGAACGTGAAGACAACGAAGAGATTCATAAAAAGGCAAAAATTATTATAGACACCTTAAACAGTGAACTCATGATAAAGGCCGGCATAGGGATTGGTACCGAAGCCGAAAGCCTTAGAGATGTTGCCCGTTCATACAAAGATGCCCAGACGGCTTTAAAAATAGGGCAGATTTTTGAAGCTGAAAAGAATATTGTTGATTACAATCACCTGGGTATAGGCAGGCTGATTTATCAATTGCCTACAACTCTTTGCCGCCTTTTCTTAAATGAGGTCTTTAAGGAAGGTGTCTTTGAAACTATTGACTCTGAGACCATGATCACCATACAGAAATTTTTTGAAAATAATCTCAATGTAAGCGAAACATCCCGACAGCTTTTTATACACCGCAATACTTTGGTGTATCGGCTTGATAAGATACAAAAAATAACGGGGATGGATTTAAGAAAGTTTGACGACGCCATTTACTTTAAGGTGGCCATGATGGTTAAGCGTTACCTTGACGAGGTGGCTAAATAACTTTTCTTCTCTGTTTGTACGGGGGAATTTTATGATTAGGTTTGTAGATACAACAAAGGTCTACTCCAATGGAGTCGTCGGCCTTAAAAACCTTACAGTCAGAATCGAAAAAGGTGAATTTGTCTTTGTTATCGGGGCCAGCGGCTCCGGCAAATCAACATTTTTGAAGCTCATTATGCATGAAGAAGTACCGACCGAAGGAGAAGTCTGGGTTAATAGCTATAGTGTCCATGATATGCTCCGTTCCGAGATACCTTACCTCAGACGAAGCCTGGGCGTCGTTTTTCAGGATTTCAGACTGTTGCCGAATAAAACAGCTTATGATAATGTGGCCTATGCCATGCAAATTGTAGAGGCTTCACCCCGGGAAATCAGGAGGCAGGTGCCCCTTGCCCTGGGCCTTGTGGGATTAAGCAGGAAAGCAAAGGCCTATCCGAACCAAATGTCGGGAGGCGAACAGCAGCGAATTGCTCTTGCAAGGGCTCTTGTAAATAATCCGGCCGTTCTGATTGCGGATGAGCCCACCGGCAATCTGGATCCGAAAACCTCCTGGGAAATTATGGACCTTCTTGAAGAGATTCATCAGCGTGGTACGACTGTCGTTGTGGCAACCCATGAAAAAAGCATTGTTGACGCAATGAAAAAACGTGTCATCGCCATTGACCACGGCGAGCTTAAAAGCGATGAGCAGAAGGGGTTGTACTTAAATGAAGATTAGGACATTGCAGCTTCTTGCAAAAGAGGGTACCCGCAACGTATATAAGAATAAATTGATGTCGCTCGCCTCCATTCTTACGGTAGTAGCTTCACTGTTCTTTCTCGGAATTGTTTTGCTCATTGCAGTGAATATAACAACTAATATTGAGGCAATGAAGCGGGACCTGGAGGTCACTGTATTTTTAAATGTGGATGTTTCGCTTTTTGAGAAGGAAGAGGTTCTCAGCTTTATTGAGAAAGAAAAAACTGCCGGTATTGTCAGTACATATACAACCGAAACAAAGGAACAGGCCTATGAAAATCTGAAGACGGAATTGGAAAACGAGGCGCTTCTAAAGGGACTTACGTCCGAAAACCTTCCTGAATCTTATTATATCAAGCTGGCCGATCCGTCCAACAGTAAGGATTTCATCAGTCAATTAAGTAAATTTTCCGGTGTCAATAATGAATATGGCATCGGTTATAACAAAGATGGGCTGGACAGGCTGGAAGGCATATTAAAGGTGTTCAATTATGCAATGATGACCCTTTTGACCGTCCTGATGATCATCGCAGTCTTCTTGATCTCCAATACCATTCGTCTTACCGTTTTTGCACGGCGCAGGGAAATAGAGATCATGAAATATGTGGGCGCATTGGACAGCTTTATCCGGTGGCCGTTTATTGTGGAAGGATTTATTATAGGCCTCATAGGGGCTGTGGCCTCGTTTATGTTGACTTCCCAGGCTTATACCTGGCTTCAGAACGGACTGAACAGTATTTTGAAGAACATCGGTCTGGCCACCTTAAAGGTGTTGGAATTCGGGCCGGTAGCTTTTCGGATATTTATCATATATGTAATTTTCGGCGTAATAATCGGTGGCATCGGCAGCGTTATGTCTGTTAGAAAGCACTTGAATGTATAGGACGAAAAGCTTATAATAATATTTAACAAAAATGTAATATTTGAAAATGCATAAACATGGGAAACCGTGCATAGTGACCATTAATTGAAGGGATGGGGCACGTACATATGATGAAAAAAGTTTTACCGGTAATGATTTCCATAACCTTACTGCTGAGTATGGTTATAACCCCGGCTGCTGCAGATATCAGCAGCATGCAGAAAGAATTGCAGAAGGCCGAAAAAGAGAAAAAGGCCATTGCGGCTCAGAAGAGTCAGGCTAAAAAAAATCTTTTGAATGATCAGAATCAGCGTAAAACGATCATTGCGGAGCTTGAGGCAAAGGGCTATCAAAAAAGTCAGATTGAAGCAAAAATCAGGGATATAGAATCTGCCATTAAGACGCTGGATGCGGCAATCGAACAGGCACAGAATGAATATGACGCGCAATTAAAGCTGTTCCAGGAACGGATCGTTGTATTATATGTCCAGTCCAGAACCAAGGCAGATACCGATGAGATTCTTCAAAGCCAGGATTTTGACGAGATGTTTAAAAAAGTACATATGCTGCAGCTGGTTTCAAAATTTGATCAGGATTTGATGGCAAGCCTGGAGAAAAAACAGGCGGAAATCGATGAGCTGAAAGCGGCCAAGGTGGCCGAAGAGGAAAATGCTCAGCAGCAATTGGAGGCAAGTCTTAAAATAATCAATGATCTTGAGGTTTCCAGGGCCGCTGCCGATGACCGGATCGCTAAAAGCCAGCAAAACGTAGTCTCATTGGAAAAGGCAGAAAACGCTCTGGAAAAGGAAGCTCAGGAACTGGGCGAATTAATCAGAAGGGCCTCTTCTTCCGGCACAGCCTACAGCGGCATTATGCAATGGCCTTTACCCGGCTATAAGCCCGGATCAAGAAGATTTGGATATCAGATGCACCCCATTCTTAAATACAAGAAGTTTCATGGGGGCATCGATATTGGAGCGCCCCAGGGTACCTACATACATGCTGCGGCCAGCGGCACTGTTATCTGGTCGGGCTGGAGGAGCGGCGGATCAGGAAATACCGTCATTATCGATCACGGCGGCGGAATGTCAACTCTTTACCTGCATATTATGACGGGCGGATTGCTTGTCAAGGAAGGCCAGAAGGTAAAAGCGGGGGACATCATTGCAAAGGTAGGAACCACCGGCTTATCGACAGGCCCCCACCTCCATTTTGAAGTGAGAAAGAACGGAGAACGGCAGGATCCATTAAAATACGTTACTCCTTAGCTGATTAAAAGGGTATCCGATTGGATATCCTTTTTTAACTGAACATGGTTTGAAATTATACGGCATAGAATGTAAAATGGATTTATTATGCTTGAAGAAAGGTAACTACATGAAAAACAGACATTTTGTGCGGACAGTCAGCATTGTGGCAATCTGTTCTGCACTTACTTTCATTTTTGGCTATTTTTTCTCAGTTATAAACATGGTCTCCTGGGATGTCTTTTTAACCCAACCGCCTCTGTATTGGTTTAAACCTCAATATGCGCTGTTTTTTGGCGAGGATGAGGTCAGTTCCTCCGATATCAAGGCATATAACAGAGTTAAAAATATCCTGGATGCCCGATATTACGAAGAGGTTGATTTTAACAAAGCTCTTGAAACCTCCATTAAAGGCCTTGCACAAGGGCTTAAAGACCCGTATACCACCTATTATAGCCCGGAGGAAATGAAGCAGTTTTTAGAGACTACATCGGGGAACTATGTGGGCATAGGGGTATCGGTTCACATGGATGAAAATTATCTTTTGACGGTGGCCGATGTTTTTGCAAACTCCCCTGCCAAGCAGACCGGCATTCTTAAAAATGACAAAATCGTGAAGGTGGACAACGAAGATGTGACCGGCATTAAAGATGCGGATCTGATTGTAAAGAAAATCAAAGGGACTCCCGGCACCAAGGTAAGAATTACAGTTTACAGGCCCGATATCGGCCAGTACAAAGATTTTGAAATAGAGCGTCGTCAAATCAATATTTCCTATATTTCCAGTGAAATGCTCAAGGACAAGATCGGATATATTCAGATCAAGCAATTTGATGATGATATTGCCGGCGATTTTGAAGAGCATCTGAACGATCTCATTGCCGAGGGAGCCAAAGGTCTTGTAATTGATCTTCGTGACAATCCCGGGGGAGATTACAACCAGGTGGTCAAAATTGCTGACCGCATTGTGCCAAAGGGTCTTATTGTGTATACGGAGGACCGCTATCAGAGAAAGGACGAGGAGTATTCAGACGCCCGAGAGCTGAGTATGCCTCTAAGTATTCTGGTTAACGGGTACAGCGCCAGCGCATCCGAGATTTTAGCTGCCTGTGTTCAGGATTATGGGAAAGGCACACTGGTTGGAAACAAAACTTTTGGTAAAGGGCTTGTTCAGGCAATCGACACCCAGTTTGAAAATGGCGGCGGGCTTAAATATACCATTGCCAGATACTTTACCCCATCGGGAAAGTGCATTCACGGCGAGGGCGTTACGCCTGATATAGAAGTGGCCCTTGATGAAGAGTTTAAATCCGTCTCTATTGAAGATATTCCCCATGAAAAGGATGCACAGCTGGGAGCTGCAATAAAAGCAGTCCAGGAAAAAATAAAGTAGCGGGAAGAATACCCATGGATGTAGATGGCAATACTATGCATGGGGTGATAAGAATGAAAAAAAGCGATGAAGAGCTTAAACTGGAAATAGCCAAAGAATTAGGGCTTCTCTCCAGGATTCAGGAGAGTGGCTGGAAGAGCTTAAGCGCAAAGGAAACCGGACGCATAGGCGGTCTTCTTTCCAGGAAACGAAAATCTAAGGCCGTCTAAACAAAGGGTAATGAAAATGTACACAAAATTCGCTCAGGTTTATGACCAACTGACACAGGATATCCCTTACGTTAAGTGGGCTGATTATTTGCAATCAGCCTTTCTTAAATTTAATGCAAATCCGAATTTGGTTTTGGAGCTTGGCTGCGGCACAGGAAGCATGGCCGTTGAGCTTGCCAAGCGGGGCTATGATATGATTGCCCTGGATCTTTCGGCGGATATGCTTTCGGTCGCCTATGAAAAAGCTCACCGCGCCAAAACCAATATTCTATTTTTAAATCAGGACATGCGGGAATTTGAGCTCTATGGAACGGTGGATGCCGTTATCTGCCTTTTGGACTCGCTGAATTACATGACTTCCTTCAATGATATAGAAAAGGTTTTTCGTCTGGTGAACAATTATCTGAATCCGGGAGGTATGTTCATTTTTGATTTGAACAGCCCCTATAAGCTTTCAAGCATACTGGGCAATGAGACCTTTTGTGAAGTGGGAGAGGATGTCTCATGGATTTGGAAGAATACATATGACAGCAAAAGAAAATGCGCCACCTTCGATCTTACCTTTTTTATCAGAAGGGAAGACGGACTTTATGAGCGTTATGATGAAATTCACAAAGAGCGGGCATTTTCAACGGAAGAAATCGTTAAGGCTCTTGACCAGGCGGATTTAACGCTTTTGGGAGAATTCGCCGAACTGGGCTTTAAAGCCCCCTGCCAAGAGGAAGAGCGTATTTTTTATATTGCACAGAAGCGCTAGCGTGGTTATAATCGGATTATAATCAAATGGGCACAGTCCATAAACAGGCCAAAGAAAGAGGCGGTGTGTCCCCGCTAAACTTTTTGAAAGAGAATCGGAGGGACGACCCTTGGGAAGAAGAGAAACCCGTGAAAATGCCATGAAGCTGCTTTATCAGATCTCCATACAAAAAGAGGATAGGGAAGAGCAACTGGAGCGTTTTATTGACGAGCAACGCATTGTAGAAGAGGCTGATAAAGAATATATGCTTGGTGTTGTAAAGGGTGTTATGGAGAAGCAGGAGGAACTGGATGAGCTGATTTCCCGCCATGCCAAGGGCTGGACCATTCAGAGAATGCCAAAGGTCGATCTGGCTATTATGCGTTTGTCCTGCTATGAAATGAAATACAGAACGGATATTCCTGCTAATGTGTCCATTAATGAAGCGGTTGAAATAGCTAAAAAATACAGCAACGACCAATCAAAAACTTTTGTAAACGGCGTTTTGGGAAAAGTTTTTACAGAGCTGAGCCAGGAAATCCGTCCGGAGGACTTGAAATGAACAAATGCCTGAGTGTTTCTGAACTGACAGCTTATATCAAGCAGCTTGTTGACAACGACATGCTGCTTTCTTATCTATGGGTGGCAGGCGAAATTTCGAATTTCAAGAATCACTCATCAGGACATATGTACTTTTCCCTGAAGGATGACGGCGCAGTCATCAGATGCGTGATGTTCAGAACCCAGAACAGCCGTTTGAAATTCAGACCCGAGGAGGGTATGAGAGTCTTGGTCCGCGGATATGTCTCGATATATGCAGTGGGGGGAGCCTACCAGCTTTATGTGGATGAAATGCAGCCCGATGGTACCGGTGCATTATATATGGCCTTTGAACAGCTAAAGCTTAAATTGGAAAAACAGGGCCTGTTTGAAGCGGGAAAAAAGAAGGGAATTCCTGTTCTGCCCAAAGCCATAGGGGTGATAACTTCTCCCACGGGCGCTGTTATAAGGGATATTACCCAGATTTTAAACAGACGTTATCCCAATGCGAGAGTAGTTATTTACGGCTCCGCCGTACAGGGCGCTGAAGCCCCCGCCCAATTGATCAGGGGCATACGATGCTTTAACGCCATGAAAAATGTAGAAGTGATCATACTGGCCCGGGGCGGAGGATCTTTAGAGGATTTATGGCCGTTTAACGATGAGAATCTGGCCCTTGCCATCGTTGAATCGGAAATTCCTGTCATTTCGGCTGTGGGCCATGAAACCGATTATTCCATCGCTGATTTTGCGGCGGATCTTCGGGCGCCGACGCCGTCGGCGGCTGCCGAGATGGTCATGCCCGAAAAGAAAGTTTTAAAGGAAGGCCTTCGGAACCTTGAAAAAAGGCTGTCCATATCACTGAATAACCGGCTTCGGCGAGAACGCGAAAAACTGGTACGGCTGGAAAATGCCAGAAGCCTTCAAAGGCCGTTGGAAATGGTTGACCGGAAAAGGCAGCATTTAGATGTGCTGGAGCGTAACCTGATTCAGCAGAATCAGATTGGGCTGGACAGGGTAAAGTCTGTTTTAAGGGAGGCAGCGGGCCGTTTAAATGCCCTGAGCCCTTTGACTGTCTTAAGCCGCGGCTATGCGGTTGCCCAGACCGAAGAAGGGGCGCTGATCCGGTCGTCCAGGGCCTTAAAACCCGGGGATAAATTGATATTGACCGTTTCCGACGGCAAATTTCAAGGAATATACGAAAAACCACTCTAATAGGTTAAAGGGGGTCTTATGGGTTGGAAAAGCATGAAGAGAAAATGGATATGCCTTATGAACAGGCTGCTACGGAGCTTGAAAGTGTAGTCGGCCTTCTAGAAAGCGGAGAGATGACACTGGAGGAATCCATCCGGATGTTTGAGCGCGGCGTAAGCCTTGTCCGCCTCTGCAACAAAAAGCTGGATGATATTGAAAAACGTATAACACTCATCATAGAGGGAAAGGACGGGGTCACCGAAAAGGATTTTACTCCGGAGGATTGATATGATGGACTTCAATAAAGAATATAAGCTCTATTTGGAATCTGTGGAGGAATGGATTACCGTACATTTAAAGGCTCAAGATCCGCTCCGTAAAAGTATTTATGATGCTATGAACTACAGCCTGACGGCAGGGGGGAAAAGGCTTCGGCCTGTTTTGTCTCTGGCCGTGTGCAGCATGCTGAACGGTGATGAAGTCGCAGTACTGCCTTTTGCCTGTGCCATTGAACTCATCCACACCTATTCGCTCATACATGACGATCTGCCCTGCATGGACAATGATGATTTCAGAAGAGGAAAGCCGACCAGCCATAAGGTCTTTGGCGAGGCCATGGCGGTGCTGTCAGGCGACGGGCTGCTTAATTTGGCCTTCGAAAAAATGCTTGAGGAAACCATCAGGGATGCCGACTGCTATTACCGTGCCAAAACGGCAAGGCTTATTGCCGATGCCGCAGGAACCAACGGTATGATTCTTGGCCAGGTTATCGATCTGGAGTCGGAAAATAAGGATATTTCCTATGACCGGCTTTGTGACATGCATCAAAAGAAAACGGGCGCTTTGATAAGAGCGGCTGTTCTTGCTCCTGCGGAGCTCTTTAACGCGCCGGAAGAGATCAAGAAGGCTTTGGAGAGCTATGCCCGCGCCATTGGACTGGCCTTCCAGATAAAAGACGATATTCTTGATTTTGAAGGCGACAGCGCCGTATTGGGAAAAACGACGGGCAAGGATTCTAAAAATCACAAATCAACTTTTGTTACATTGCTGGGCAGGGAAAAGGCCAGAGAATTATTGAAAGCTTCTGTGGACCAGGCGCTTGAATCAATTAAACCGCTTGGGGATACAGCTTTTCTGGATCAGATGGCAGTCTATATTGCAGAAAGGGAAAAATAAAATTTGGGGGAATATAAAGGTGGTTATTCTGAGGGAATTTTTTTTGAATAGAGCAATTACTCTGCCGATATTTTCGTGGTTTCTGGCACAGCTGATCAAATTTATCGCCTATTATGTTCAGCATCGCAAAGTTGATTTCAGAAAGTTTGTTGCTTCGGGCGGCATGCCCAGCTCCCACGCGGCGATTTCCACATCCCTTGCGACAGTGGTGGGAATACAGTATGGGTTTCATTCGGGAACTTTTGCCAATGCGGTGATTTTTACCTTTATTGTTATGGCTGATGCGGCCGGTGTACGGCGTGCGGCCGGTAAGCAGGCGGAAGTGCTTAACAAGCTGGTTTACTCGTCAAAGGAGATCAATTTGGACAAGGAACTCAAGGTGCTGCTGGGCCATACGCCTGTTCAGGTTTTTGCAGGTGCGGCCTTAGGAATATTGGTTGGGGCTATATTTGCATAACCGGAAAATTTATAGTATAATAAAAACTCAAACAGAAGCTTATCAGGATGGCGCAGTATTCTAGTCAGTACTGCCTGCTTTGAAGACGGGCCTAAAAATCCGTTAAAGGGCACATCGATGAAGTTCCTTGTGTCGGCTTGTTGCGCCCAGCGATGGGCTGGTGCTGGGAGTTAAGGTTTAGGGGCAGCCTGCAATGGCATGCGGGTTATGACCCCTTTTCCGCGGAGACCCTTAGTTGTGGAAGATAGATTGCCCCGCGTCAGCGATAAAAATCTTGACTACGATGAGGGAGTAAACCTGTCATGCGGTATCGCTTTTTTGATGCTGTGGACAGCGTAGCCTGCCTTGAGTGCTGTTTGGGGGGATAACGGATCACGTGCTTATGTGCTGGCCGGTACATAAGCAATATTGCCGTTTGAAACCTGCAGTGCAAAAGAGGCTAGAAGTCAGGTAAGACTCGAGGGGAAAACCCCTAGGCTGTTAGTAGTAAACAATTTGGGGATTGCAATGTGTACTAAGTGGCGATCAGGCTTTGAAGAGGGCAACCTCTCAACGCAAGGTTCAATGGGAAACCGCCGGGACGGTGACGATCCGGTATCTTGCGGGGAAAACCTGCCTGACCTAAGACGCAAAATTTACTCGAATTGTTGCCATCCTGGTATTTTAACTGTTCATTTTCATGTGATTGTTATCATCATGTCTTTATAGGGAGATTTTAATTGGAAGAAGATAAACCTGAAAGTAGATATTTCAAATTTCTACAGAGATATCGAGAAATTTCAAAAGAAAGCATACCGGTTAAAAAGGGCTCAGGGATAGAGAAAAAACATATCCTTTGGGGTCTTTTTATTACATTTTTATCAATTTTAATTCTTTTTGCTTCAACCAGCATCTTTAAGGTGATTTCCACAGAGCTGGCGGTTTTGGTGGTGCTGGCTATTATACTGATCGGCGTACTATTTGATGTTGTGGGCATGGCTGTTACCGCTGCCGATGAAACCCCTTTTCATTCCATGGCATCTAAAAGGATCCGGGGCGCGCGTCAGGCTATCGCTCTCCTGAGAAATTCAGCAAGAGTATCAAGCTTTTGCAATGATGTGGTAGGAGATATATGCAGTGTTGTAAGCGGCGCGGCAGGAACGGCTATCGTTTACCGGGTCTTTGCCGGAAGTCAGGAGATTTCCTTCATCGAAGTTGCGGCAGGCGCTTTTATTGCGGCCATGACGGTGGGCGGAAAGGGATTTGCCAAGAATATAGGAATCAATAACGCAAACTATATCGTTTTTAAAGCCGCCCGTTTTCTATCCTTGTTTTCCCTGAATAAGAGGAGAAATAAAAACAAGAGCAAAAAGAACAGCTGATTTGAGGTGTAACCTAATTGAATGAAAATTTATATAGAGCAGATGGATATCTTGCTCGGATTGAAAGTCCCAGGGATCTTAAGAGCTTGAGCTTTGAAGAGCTGGAACAATTGGCAGATGAAATAAGATCATTTTTAATAAAATCCGTATCTAAAACAGGAGGGCATATCGCTTCAAACCTTGGGGTCGTTGAATTGACCATTGCTCTCCACAAAGTATTGAATGCTCCGTTGGACAAAATTATATGGGATGTGGGGCACCAGACCTATGTCCATAAAATATTGACAGGCAGAAAGGATGTTTTTGATACCCTGCGCCAGATTCACGGAATTTCAGGTTTTCCCAAAACCCAGGAAAGCCCTTATGACGCTTTTAATACGGGGCATAGCAGCACCTCCATTTCTGCGGCCCTCGGTATGGCCAGAGCACGGGATTTAAAAGGTGAAAAATACACCGTTGCCGCTGTGATTGGAGATGGCTCCCTTACGGGGGGAATGGCCTTTGAGGCCCTAAACGATGCCGGCATATCCGGAACAAAGCTTCTTATTATCCTAAACGACAACGGTATGTCCATAGCGCCCAATGTGGGAGGGCTTTCAAGGTACTTGAGCAGGATCCGGGTTCGCCCTTTTTATTATAAGACGAGGGAATCCCTGCAAGCTCTGGTTGATTCAATGCCCAGATCAAGCAAGCGGTTAAGAAAGTTCGTCCATAAGCTAAAGGCCGCCATGAAAAGCATGTTTGTGCCGGCCATGTTCTTTGAGGATTTGGGATTTCGTTATTTCGGCCCCATTGATGGACATAATATCAGGGAAATGGCAGCCATATTTGAACAGGTCAAGACCATGAAAGGGCCGGTTTTAGTTCATGTAACCACCACAAAGGGGAAGGGGTATAAATTTGCCGAGGAGCATCCCGATCGGTTTCATGGCATCGCGCCTTTTGAAATTGAGACAGGCCAAGTGCTTCAATCAGGCAGTGAGAATTATTCCAGTGTTTTTGGGAATAGGCTTTGCGACCTGGCACAGAAGGAAAACAATATTGTGGCCATATCGGCCGCCATGTCTGACGGAACAGGCTTAAGACCATTTAGGGAGAGCTTTCCCAAGCGCTTCTTTGATGTAGGGATTGCCGAGCAGCATGCGGTAACCTTGGCGGCAGGCTTTGCCATAGCCGGGACAAAACCGGTTGTGGCAATCTACTCCACATTCCTTCAAAGGGCTTATGATCAGATTCTGCATGATGTGGCCCTTCAGAAGCTGCATGTGGTTTTTGCCGTTGACCGGGCCGGTGTGGCAGGGGCTGACGGGGAAACGCACCAGGGAATTTATGATGTGTCTTTTTTGTATACGATCCCCCATCTGGCTATTTTGGCGCCGGCATCCCCCAATGAGCTTAAGGAAATGCTGGATTATGCCGTAATGGAGCATACGGGGCCTATTGCAATACGCTATCCTCGGGGTTCGGGCGTTGAATTTGACGGCAGCGATATGCCGCTAAGATATGGGAAGGGCGTTCTTATAAAGGAAGGGCGGGATGTCACTTTGATCGGCGCAGGCTCCATGCTTCAAAATACCCTTGAGGCTGCGGAGCTTCTTGAAAAGGAAGGTGTCTCCTGCGAGGTCATAAACCCCCGCTTTTTAAGGCCCGTGGATGACGAGCTGATTCTTGGATCGGCACGAAAAACGGGGTACGTAGTGATTGTTCAGGATGTCATACAAAATGGCGGGTTCGGCTCAACTGTGGCCGGAATCATCAACGATGGCCAGATGAATGCTCATACCATGGTGCTGGGGCTTCCCGACCGGGGCATAGAGCATGGCAAAAGAAGCCTGATATACAAGGAGTACGGCTTGGATGCCAATGGTATTAAAATGAGCGTCTTAAGTGAATGCAGGGATTGAGGTTGTTATGTCTAAGGAAAGACTTGATGTGATACTTATTTCAAAGGGGCTGTTTGAAAGCCGCGAAAAAGCGAGAGGGGCCATTATGGCAGGGCTGGTCTATGTAAACGGCGAACGGGCCGACAAACCGGGGACTCCTTACGATCCGGATTGCCCTGTTGAGATTAAAGGCAATCCCATTCCATACGTGAGCCGGGGCGGCTTGAAGCTGGAAAAGGCCATCCGGACCTTTCAGATTAATCTGGAGGGATTAACCTGCGTGGATGTCGGTGCTTCAACAGGCGGTTTTACCGATGTCATGCTGAAAAATGGCGCAAAAAAAGTGTATTCGGTGGATGTAGGCTATGGACAGCTGGCATGGGAGCTCAGAAACGATCCCCGCGTTGTCTGTATGGAGCGGACAAACTTTCGGTATGTCACCTCCGAGCAGATTCCGGAGAACCTGGATTTCGGATCGGTTGATGTTTCATTTATTTCTCTCAGGCTTATTCTGCCTCCCCTTAAAGCACTGCTGAAGCCGGAAGGCAATGTGGTCTGCCTGATAAAACCGCAATTTGAGGCCGGAAGAAGTAAAGTGGGCAAAAAAGGTGTGGTAAGAGATCCAAAAGTTCACGAAGAAGTCATTCATACCATCATTGATGCGGCCGTTGAAATGGGCTTTGGCGTTGCCGGCCTTTCTTTTTCACCCATTACCGGTCCCGAGGGCAATATTGAATACCTTTTGCATCTTACCAATAGTGATGTTGAATCTTCGGCAGGCATCTCCATCTCAGATACTGTCCGCAATGCCCATGCAACATTGTCAGGGAGATAAATTCCCCTGTGACAATATTCTTTATTATTATTTTATAATGTGTTAAACTTTTATCCATAGGCAGTAAGCGCTTATTGACAAGATGACCGAAAAGGATCTTTAATATGGAAATATTTGAAAACGAAAAAAGAAAGCTTCCCCTGCCGGTGGATTCTGGAATATTATATACAGTTGTGGCCATTTATTATGTGTATGTCTCTCAATTGCTGGTCAGGTTTCAACTGAATGACATAACAACTCTCATTTTTTCGCAGATTCTCTTTTTTGCTGTACCGCCGATATTTCTTGCGCTTATAAGAAAATATGACATCAAAGAAACCTTCAGGCTGAAAACGCCCAGACCGGCCGAGGTCTTTATGATGCTCGCCATGAGCCCGGTTATGGTGATAGCCGCTACTTGTGCCGGCTTTATCGCTTTATTGGGAATCAAAACGTTTTTTGGCAGAGTATATATCACCGGCGAAGTTGCCGACTATATGTCCCATGGCATCCTTGTTTCCCTGCTCCTGGTTGCGGTTCTTCCCGCACTCTGCGAAGAGCTCTTATTCAGGGGGATGATTCAGAGGGGAATGGAAAGGCTGGGGGCAGGCTGGGGCATTTTTTTGAGCGGTTTTATGTTTGGCCTCTTTCATTTTGACTTTCAGCGTCTGGCCGCCCAAACCATGATCGGGATTATCGCAGCATATGTGGTTTATCGTACGGGTTCAATCTTTAACGGGATGATCCTGCATTTTATGAATAATGCAATGTTAACTCTCCTGTCGGATTTTTATGCAAAAGCGGGACCTGGCATGAATGCCCAGGTCGTTACAGACCCCTTTGCAACACCGGAGTTTATTGAGCTGGCCGAACAATTCAATATGACGCTGAACCAGCTTCTGGGGACTATGGCCGCAATTTTTGCCGTGGTCATGGTGTGCAGTATTGTAATTATAGTGGTTATGCTGCTGGTACTAAGATCCATGACCCGTGCGACCGTGAAAGAGCCGGAACGGATTAGGGGCAGTGCAAAGGGACTTTTGGCAGGACTGCCGGGCCTTTTTCTTATCCTTATGGTTTATTTGTCCCTGGGGCTGATACTGCTGAACAATGAAAACGGCCTCAAAATTCTGCAGATGCTGGGTATGGCCTGACAGGTTATCCATGTTTATTCATGGCTATAATACTTTCAAGATGGACTGACGAGAGGATTACAGATGGATGTTTCAGATCAATGGATCGATTATAAATTACTGGATGCCGGCTTTGGCGAAAAGGTGGAAAGCTGGAATGGGATTATTCTAAGAAGACCTGACCCGCAGGCCATTTGGCCCTGGACAAAGGAGCATATCAAGGACAGGGTTGATGCGCATTATCACAGAAGCAAAGCGGGAGGCGGGGAATGGGAGTATAAGAGGAAATTTCGCCCCAGCTGGACTTTAAACTATAAAAATCTGACCTTCAAGATTGAGCCTACAGGATTTAAACACACCGGGCTTTTTCCCGAGCAGGCAGTAAACTGGGACTGGATGGCTGAGAGAATCACAAACGCAGGAAAACCTGTTTCGGTGCTGAATCTTTTTGCTTACACCGGAGGGGCGACATGTGCCTGTCTTGCGGCAGGCGCCTCAGTTTGCCATGTGGATGCATCAAGGGGTATGGTTTCATGGGCAAAGGAAAATGTTGAGCTGTCAGGCCTTTCAGAAATGCCTGTCCGGTACATTGTTGATGACTGCCTGAAATTTGTGCAGAGGGAGATCAGACGCGGAAGGACTTACGATGCTGTCATTATGGATCCGCCTTCCTATGGCCGGGGCCCTAACGGCGAGCTTTGGAAGCTTGAAGATGAGCTCTATAAGCTGGTGGATACCTTAAAAGACGCGACGAGTGATGACCCGGTATTCTTTCTTTTAAACTCATATACCGCCGGTTTTTCGCCCCAGGTTTCGGCGAATATGCTTGAGCTTGTTTTAAAGAGAAAATATAATGGAAAGGTCTCCTGCGGAGAGGTGGGGCTTCCAATCGACCAATCCGACATTATACTTCCCTGCGGCGCCTATGCGCGTTGGGAGAAAAGCAGCTGACGCGTTGGTGAAAAAATATGTTATAATAACCTCACCCGTTACCGAAATCAGAGATTTCGAAAAGCGGCAGAGTGATGTTTTAGTGCGTAAGCGGAGCAGGATTGCGGAGCTACCGAGTAAAATCCCGGACGGATTTTCTCGAGGGCGCACAAAACATCACTCATGGCGCTAAATTATGACACAATAAAAAATGCTTTCTGATTAGCGGCTGTACAATTTTTGCGGTTTAATTGAGAAAGGAAGGAACAAGAAACAGATGGACGAACATAAAATACTGAATATTATTATGAGCGCCTTGAGTGATAAAAGGGCCAACGATATTAATGCCATCGACATCCATGATTTAACTGTCATCGCTAATTATTTCATTATCGCCAGCGGAACGTCCAGCACCCATATTCAGTCCCTGGCGGATTTTGTGGAGGAAAAGCTTTTGGAAGCAGGGCTGAAGCCGCTGCATATGGAAGGCTATAATTCAGCCCGCTGGATTCTCATGGATTATGGCGATGTGGTGATCCATATTTTCCACGAAGACGATAGGGAGTATTATGGTCTTGAAAGATTATGGCAGGATGGAAAACCAATCGCCATTCATGCAGAAATAAACGAATGATTTTTTTGAGGAGGGTTAACCATGAGCTACTCAACAGAAGTAGATAGAAAATGGCAGAAAAAGTGGGAAGAAAGCAAGCTTTATAACTTTGACAGGGATAAGCTTGATAAAAAATTATATTGTCTCGAAATGTTTTCATATCCGTCGGCGGCCAAGCTCCATGTAGGGCACTGGTATAATTTCGGATTGACGGATTGCTGGGCCCGCATGAAGAGAATGCAGGGCTACAACGTTTTTCACCCGCAGGGCTTCGACGCCTTTGGCTTGCCTGCCGAAAATTATGCCATAAAAACCGGCATTCATCCCAAGGATTCAACCTTGAAAAATGTAGAGACCATGGAACATCAGCTAAAGGAAATGGGTGCCACCTTTGATTGGGATTACGAGATTTTGACCTGTTCCCCCGAATACTATAAATGGACCCAATGGCTGTTTCTTCAGCTCTATAAAAATGGACTGGCCTACAGAAAAAATGCGCCGGTCAACTGGTGCCCGAGCTGCAAGACCGTTTTAGCCAATGAACAGGTTATTGACGGCTCCTGCGAAAGATGCCAGACAGAAGTAACCAAGAAAAATCTTACCCAATGGTTTTTTAAGATTACCGATTATGCCCAGGAACTTCTGGATTGTCTGCCGGGTCTTGATTGGCCTGAAAAGACAAAGAAAATTCAGACCAACTGGATTGGACGTTCGGAAGGCGCGGAAATTGAGTTTAAAGCCGAGGGGAAAGATCTTTCGCTCAGGGTATTTACCACCAGGGCAGATACTCTTTACGGCGTTACCTATGTAGTTCTGGCGCCCGAAAATGAGCTGGTCGATCAAATTACTGCACCGGATTATAAGGGAAAAGTGGAAGAATACCGGAACCAGGTAAAGAAGATCTCTGAAATTGACCGCTTGTCCACGGTTCGGGAAAAGACCGGTGTATTTACCGGCGCTTATGCAATTCACCCGCTGACCGGTGAAAAGGTAGAGATCTGGGTTGCCGATTATGTCCTGGCAGGCTATGGTACAGGCTGTGTCATGGCTGTTCCTGCCCATGATGAGCGTGACTTCGAGTTTGCGACAAAATATGGCCTGGACATCATAAGAGTTATAAAAGCGGAAAATGGCGGAGAAGATGCTCTTCCTTTCTGTGACTACGGTGTTCTTACCAACAGCCGGGAGTTTGACGGCACGAAATCGGAAGAAGCCAGGATATCCATTGTAAAAAAACTGGAAAAGGAAAATAAGGGCGAATTAAAAGTCACTTATCGCCTTCGTGACTGGCTGGTTTCCAGGCAGCGCTACTGGGGGGCGCCCATACCCGTTGTTTATTGTGATAAATGCGGTGTTGTGCCGGTTCCCGAGGCTCAGCTTCCGGTGGAGCTCCCCTATAATGTGCAATTTACTCCTGACGGAGAGTCGCCTCTTGCCAAATGCGAAGATTTCATGAACACCACATGCCCTAAGTGCGGCGGTCATGCCAGGAGAGATTCCGATACCCTGGATACCTTTGTGTGCTCCAGCTGGTACTATTTAAGATATCCTGACAATAAAAACGACAAAGAAGCGTTTAATACGGATTGGATCAATAAAATGCTCCCCGTCGACAAATATGTCGGGGGGGCCGAGCATGCCGCCATGCACCTTTTATATTCACGCTTTATTACCAAGGCGCTTCGTGATATGGGATATCTTAACTTTGACGAGCCCTTTATTTCGTTGGTTCATCAAGGCATCATTCTGGGTTCGGACGGACAGAAAATGTCCAAGTCCAGAGGCAATACGGTGCTTCCCGACGATTTCATCCAGAAATACGGCTCAGATGTATTCAGAATGTATCTGGCCTTTGGTTTTGCTTATATTGAGGGAGGCCCCTGGAACGACGATGGCATAAAAGCGATGGACCGCTTTGCAGGCCGTGTGGAGAGGCTTGTAGAAAAGATTGCTGCCGAAGGAAATGAAAGCTCTGTCAATACAATGGGTTCTGATGAAAAGGAACTGAATTATATAAGACACAGCACCATTAAGAGCGTTACCGCCGATACGGAACAGTTCCAGTTTAATACGGCCATCGCAAGGCTTATGGAGTTAACCAATGCCATATATAAGTATGACGGGCTCGAAACGAAAAACTACAGTTTGATGTCCGATGCCATTCGGGATTTTCTGAAGATGCTGTCTCCTTTTGCCCCTCATTTCAGTGAGGAAATGTGGGAGAGGTTTGGAGAAAAAACCTTCATCACTAATGAGAGATGGCCTGAATTTGACGAGAAGGCCCTTGTAAGGGATGAAATCGAACTGGCTGTTCAGTTTAACGGGCAGATCCGCTTCAAGATTAATGTGCCTTCCGATGCGGATAATAAGGCCATTGAGGAGATTGCGCTGAAGGATTCACGTTCTCAGCCCTATCTTGAAGGGAAGAGCGTTTTAAAGGTCATTGTGGTTAAAGGGCGCTTAGTCAATATTGTGGTCAAGTAAAAGTACCTTGGAAACGGCCTCAAAGGAGGAATTATCATGGATCAGTCATTCCGCTTTATAGTGGTGGCTGCTGCTACATACCTGGCATTTTTATGCGTCATCAGGCTTGTTCTGGGCACGCAGTACAAGGTTAAATCCTTTCTTATAAATGTCATTGGTATGATTACAGTATACGGGAGCCTGCTGATAAGCCGGTATGGCAACTTCCTGAAGCTTCCCGTTTACCTGTATTATATTCTCCCGGCGCTGTTAACGGTATTTTTACCGCCGCTGTCGCTTAAGATGAAAAGTGACCAGGTTTTAAAGTACCTGGGCTACAGCATACTCGCTTTACCGATTATCCATATTCTTTTCTCATTTTTATTGGGCTGGGGTGAGCTGCTGCCGTTTATAAAAGTACCTTCTTTATGGAATATTATATAGTGTTTGCAGTATCTAAACTCTTGGGCTATAATAATTGATTATTTTGCAGAAAAATATGGAGTGATGAAGTTGACAATGAATATGGTTGATGAAGCAAGGCTTATGCAGCCTGCCGTTCTGGCTTTTATGGGAGATGCCGTTTTTGATTTGTTTATCAGAGAAAGACTTATTCGAAGGAAGCCAGCCACCTCGCACAAGCTTCATATATACTCCACTGACTACGTAAAAGCAGCATCCCAGGCTAAAATTTCCAAAATGCTTATGGATCATTTCACCCAGGATGAGGCGTATATTTTTAGACGAGGAAGAAATACCAAATCAACGACCATACCAAAACACGCCGAAGTCCAGGATTATAAATATGCAACTGCCTTTGAGGCGGTATTGGGATTTTTGTATCTAACCGGCCAGCAGGAAAGGCTTAATTCCCTCATGGAACAGGCAGCGTTAATTATTGAAAAACCTGAAATGGAGACAGAGCATGAGAAAGAATAATAATGATACCAGAAGAGGCCCAAGAACACCTTCCGATGGAAGGACAAGGGGGGCAGGCACGGGAAAGGGCAGCGGAAGCCCCCGGCCCAAGAGCGGATTTAAAGCCCGCAGGGAGGACTCGGAAAGTTATAGCGGGAGACCCGGCCGCGCGGCCGGAGACTATCGGGGAAGAAAGTCCGGAGGCTATGAGTCCGGCGGTTATGGCGAAAAAAGAAGAAGCGCCGATTGGCGTGAGGACGATTATAGGCGCCCTAAAAAAGAACCCGGAAAAGGGCCCGCAAAAAAATTCCGGGAATATGAAGAACAAGGCGCCGGCGGATTTAGAAACACAAGAAAAAGCGCTGAGCCCAAAACCGCGTACAGGGATTCCAAGAGGGGCTTTGAGAAGAGACCCCGGACCTTTACGGATAAAAAGGCTGACAATCAAAGGCCTAAGATCGACGCCTACAAGAAGCAGGAGACTTTTGCGGATAATCATGAAGCGGAGGATGAAGCAAAAGACTACAGGATCCAGGGAAGAAACCCGGTATTCGAAGCCTTAAGATCAGGCCGTCCCTTAAATAAGCTCTTTGTTGAAAAGGACAAGGACGATACCATGATTTCAAGGATCGTGGCCATGGCCAGAGAAAAGGACATTCCCATTCAGTACTTTGATAAGAATAAGCTGGACGCCCTTTCACAGAGCCGGATACATCAGGGTGTGATCCTTGAAGTGGCGGCAAAGAAATATGTTGAGGTTGAAGATATTTTGGATCAGGCGGAAGAAAAAGGCGAGAAGTCTTTCGTACTGGTTCTGGACGAAATTACAGATACCAATAACTTGGGTTCCATGATCCGAAGCGCCGAATGCGCCGGGGTTCACGGGATTATAATTCCCAAGCGCCGTTCTGCGACATTGAATACCACCGTAGCAAAGGTGGCCGCAGGTGCAATGGAATATGTGCCTGTAGCCCGGGTATCCAATCTGGTGCAGACCCTGCGCCAGCTGAAAGAAAAAGGCTTGTGGATCATCGGTGCGGATATGGAAGGCCAAAACAATTATTATGATGCCGACCTCACAGGACCGTGCGCTTTGGTTATAGGTAATGAGGGAGAAGGCCTGGGAAGGCTTGTAAAGGATGAATGCGACCTGATGGTCCGGATTCCCATGAAGGGAAGAATCTCCTCCTTAAATGCCGGTGTTGCTGCCGCCCTTGTCATGTTTGAAATCGCCAAGCAAAGAGGATAACTTGAAGGAATTATTTCTTTCCCGTAATTTCCCGTAATAAGTTACTGTGTATTTAAAGGGGCTGCCTCAAAAGTGATAAGTATTTATTTTGAGACAGCCCCTTTTTAAGTATCCTGTTCAGGATTGCTATTTATTGGGGAATAGATAGCCGGAGTTCTTATTTAAAATCCATCAATTACAGAACTTATATGTGCCATACGGTTGTCAAAAGAATGTGGTGTTCAAAACAATAATCTCGGCAAAAGCCGGGAACACGAACATCTGTTATTATTTGAGACATCTGATCCAGAGTCCCGTAGGACATCAGGTTGGACTCTCCGAATTTACTTGAATCAACTAGAAGGAAAGACTGTTTACTCTGCGCAACGGCCGTCCGTTTGATTTCGTATTCCAGATAACTTGAAACACTCAGCTTTCCGTCCTCCGTAACACCGGAAGCACCCATAAATGCTTTGCTGTGATGGTATTTGGCAAGCTCTGTAAAGGTGCTTGCATCCGCCAGCGAGTTAGTCCGACGGTTCAATATACCCGGCAGGACAATCAATTTTATATTCGGCCGGTTAAACACATTCGATATGATGTATAAGCTGGGCGTGACGATCGTAATATGGAGATCATCGGGTATATATTCAAGTATGTGCATCGTAGTAGTGCCGGAATCCACATAAATAATATCGCCTTCAACAATCAATTCTGCGGCCTTCTTCGCAATCTGCTGCTTGATACTGGCATTTTGTGTTGCACGGCTTGAAAATAGCGAGACCTGTTTTGGGCGGTTGCACTTGACACCGCCATACACCTTTGTAACCGCCCCAGCTTTAATAAGATATGCGATATCGGCTCTTGCTGTATTGATAGATATTCCAAAAGTGCTGCACAGCTCTTTCATAGTCATACTTTGACGTTCAGTAATTAAGCGCTCCATCTCTTTTCGACGCTGATCCTTCATAAAAAAACACACCTTCAATTGTGGAATATTCATACAGTACAAACAGTACAAATTAATAATTAATATATATGATTTTTTATAAATTGTCAAATTGATTAGCAAATTTGTAGAGATGATACAATAACTAAACAAATATTAACCAAATATTATTGACTATATGCCAAACATACAATATAATATTGGTAAATACGATAGGAACTGCACAATAAAAACTATAAAATTTGCGAAATGTGAGGTAGTTTTATGGCTAAAATTAAAGTTGGCGTAGCGGGATATGGCACAATTGGGCAGCGCTTGGCTGATGGTGTAGCAATGCAGGGTGATATGGAGTTGGTAGGTGTTGCAGATATGATGCCCACCCTGTCGATCCAGGCACTCAATGAAAATGGCATGATAGGTGCAAATGGTGTGAAGTACAACCTTTATCTTGTAGAAGGTGCGGACAAGGCCGCGTTTGATAAAAAAAGGATTCCCGTGGCCGGCACTTTTGAAGAGCTAGTTGGAAAAGTCGACGTCATGCTTGATTCCGCTCCTGCAGGTGTTGGTGCAAAGAATAAGGAAATTTACAAAAAAATGGGAGTCAAGGCCATTTTCCAGGGTGGCGAGAAGAATTCGGTTGCCGATGTATTTTTCCATGGGTATGCAAACTATGAAAAAGGCGTCGGTCAGAGCTATCTTAAGCTGACTTCCTGCAATACTACGGGTCTGATCCGATCTGTGGACTGCCTTGACCGGGCATTTGGCATTGAAAGGGTTGCGATTACCATCATACGCCGTGTGGCCGATCCCGGAGACTATCATCGCGGACTCACAAATGCACTTCAGATCGACAAGGCACCGTCTCATCAGGCGGTCGACCTGATGACGATTATGCCGCATGTGGATGCGACCGGTATTCTGGTACATACGCCCGTAACTCACGGACACATCATCACTGTTGTAGCCAAAGGCAAGAAAAAGGTTACAAAGGAGATGGCACTGGCGGAGTTCCAGAAGCATCCCAGAATCCGTGTCGTATCCATTGACGAGGGTTTTAAGGGTAATGCGTCTCTGTTCAAATATGCCCGCGATCTGGGCAACCGCCGCGGGGACATGTATGAGATCGGCCTCTGGGAAGATAGTATCGTGGAGACAGGGGACGAGATCATGTATGCGATCAATATCCCGCAGGAAAGCGTTACAATTCCTGAAACTATCGATGCAATCCGCGCCGCAACCGAAATGCAGACCACAAGAGAAGAGGGTACGGCGGAGACTAACAAATACCTTGGTATAGGTAAGTTCAAATAATTTTCATTCTCCTTGAATTTTATATCGGACCAAAAGGGGAGTTTTTAGCTTTTTCTCCCCTTTTGCGTTTTATTGGAAGGGATTCAATTATGCAATTTGGGATAAAAACACTGGATGACTATACAGTCGAAGGCAAAACCGTTCTCTGCCGCGTGGACATCAACCAGCCGGTAGATAAAGCGACGGATACGCTGAAGAGCATAGACAGGATCAAGGCATGCGTGCCGACAATCAGAGAACTGTCCGATAAAGGGGCTAAAGTTGTCCTGCTTGCACACCAGGGCAGCGATATTGAATATAAGAATTATTATACGACGCTTCCCCATTCAAAGGTCCTGTCGCGGCTTCTCGGCAGGGAGGTGAAGTGGATCGATGACGTGTGTGGGCCGACTGCGCGCCGGATGATTGCGGAGCTACGGAACGGAGAGATCCTGCTTCTGGACAATGTGCGTTATATGGCGGAGGAGCAGACCCTTTTTGAGATGAAGCTGAAGCTTACACATGAAGAGCAGGCAAAAACACTGCTGGTTGAAAAGCTTGCGCCGCTGGCAGACCTATATGTATGCGATGCGTTTGCTGCCGCACACAGGGATCAGCCGTCACTCTGCGGGTTTGAACAGGCTTTGCCGTCGGCGATGGGCAGACTGTTTGAAAAGGAGTACTGCGTCATCTCGGAGCTTATGGAAAAACCGGCCAAGCCATGCGTATTTGTGCTTGGCGGAGCTAAAATCTCAGATGCCTTTATGATGATGGAAAATGTTTTGTCCGGAGGGCTGGCGGACCGTGTGCTGTGCGGAGGCTTGGTCGGTAATATTCTTCTGGCCGCAAAGGGGGAGGCTATCGGTCAGGGGAGCATGGATTTCATCAATAAGTCTAATTATGGCGGGTATATCGAAACCGCAGGTGAAATACATAAGAAATACGCGGACAGGATCGTCGTTCCGGTTGATTTGGGCTATGTGGGAAACAGTCAGCGGAAGGAATGCCGTGTAGGAGCGGTGCTGGAGAGCATCACTGCGGTCGATATCGGCACGGAAACGGCCAAGTTATATAAAGACATAATCATGAGTGCCAAGACAGTATTTGTGAACGGACCTATGGGAGTCTTTGAAGATCCCGTATCAGAGCTGGGTACAAAAACGGTTTGGGATGCACTTGGGGCAACGGAAGCCTTTACTGTTATCGGCGGTGGCGATTCGATTACTGCGGCGAACAAATATCAGAAGACGGACAAAATCTCATATACCTGTACCGGCGGAGGCGCACTCATCCGATTCTTGGCGGGCGAGGAGCTGCCGGCTGTCAGGGCGCTGCGTTTTGGCGCGAAGAAATTCGGAGGAAACTAAGATGGAAATCGAACTGGGAATCGGCAACAGAACGCAGACTGTCAATATCCCCGAACAAAATGATGCGGTGGTATTGGTGCCCAACAATATTTCCTATGAACTGACAGGCAAGGCAGAAGTAAAACGCGCGCTGGCAAACCCGATCGGTACACCGCTGCTCCGTGATATTGTGAAACCGGGTGAGAAAATTGCCATTATAACCAGCGACATCACGCGGCCGATGCCGACAGGCATAGTGATGCCTGCACTTCTGGATGAGCTGTATTCGGCGGGGGCCCGCAAAGAGGACATAACGCTTGTATTTGCGCTTGGAAGCCATCGCACGCATACAGAGGCGGAAAGGAAAAAGCTGGCAGGGGACAGAGCTTATCGGGAAATTATATGCATCGATTCCGACCCGGACGACTGCATCCGAATGGGTGTAACGAGCAGAGGTACGCCGGTTGAAATATTCCGCACCGTTGCGGAGGCAGACATAAAAATCTGCCTCGGAAATATTGAATATCACTATTTCGCGGGGTATTCCGGCGGTGGGAAGGCCATAATGCCCGGTGTTTCCACGAGGGCAGCGATCCAGTCGAATCACTCTATGATGGTGAGGCAGGAAGCCTGTGCGGGCCGGTTGGAGGGCAATCCGGTCAGAGAGGATATTGAAGAGGCTGCCGCGATATGCGGTGTGGACTATATCTTAAATGTGGTGTTGACTGAGCACAAGCAGATAGTCCGTGCTTTTGCAGGTGATATGATCAAGGCGCACCGCGCGGGTTGCGCGTTTATCGATAAGCTATATCAGAAAATAATACCGTCATATGCGGACATCGTGCTTGTTTCACAGGGTGGTGCACCGAAAGACTTAAATCTGTACCAGCTGCAGAAAGCGCTGGACAACGCAAAGTATGCGGTCAGGAAAGGCGGTATCGTGATTTTGGTCGGTTCCTGCAGAGAAGGCCTGGGGGAGAAGACCTTTGAGAAATGGATGCTCGGAGCAGAGAAACCGGAAGATCTGATACGGCGGATCAAGGACGAATTTAAACTGGGCGGGCATAAGGCTGCTGCCATTGCGATGGTACTGCAGGATGCGGATATTTATCTGGTTTCTGACCTAGAACCCTCTTTTGTAAGCAATATATTTATGAAACCGTTTTCCACCGTGCAGGATGCGTTGGATGCGGCAATAAAGAAGCTGGGAAAAGAGGCAAAGGTGGTGGTAATGCCGTACGGCGGTTCAACGCTGCCGCGGGTAGCAACAGTAAATAACAGTGAATTACATTGTACCGAAGGCGTTTGATCCGCGTGTTGGCCCCAGAATTGCAGAAGCCGTTGCCGAAGCGGCGAGAAAATCCGGCGTAGCAAGAATTTAAATGGAGGATGTGTTATGTTGCCTGAAAAAAAGCTTGAACTACGGAAACTGGCGTACAAGATCAGGATTGGTATCACAGAGGAAATTAAAGCGCGTGGTTTCGGTCATATTGGCGGAAGCCTGAGCATTGCGGATGTACTGGCGGTACTCTATGGAGATGTCATGCGCTGCGACCCAAAAAAACCTGGGATGCCGGAACGTGATAAACTTGTATGTTCCAAAGGTCATGCAGGCCCTGCTGTCTATGCCGCACTGGCATTGAAGGGCTACTTCTCATATGATGAGCTGAAAACATTGAATCAGCCGGGTACAAATCTGCCCAGCCACTGCGACCGCAGGAAAACGCCGGGGATTGATATGACGACCGGCTCACTCGGCCAGGGAACCTCACTTGCCGTCGGCATGGCACTTGGTGATAAAATCAAAGGCCGGGACTGCCGTACCTTCCTGATCGTAGGCGATGGCGAGATCAATGAAGGGCAGGCATGGGAAGCTGCGATGTTTACTGCGGCAAAAAAGGTCAATAACCTTGTGTGGCTGATCGACAACAACAAAAAACAGCTGGATGGGTATACAAAGGACATACTCGATACCTTCAATCTGGAAGATAAATTCCGGGCATTCGGCTTCGAGGCATTCACAATTGATGGAAATGATCTGGAGCAGATATCTACGGCTCTGTCAAAAAAGGCAGGGGATAAGCCGATTGCCATTGTGCTGGATACAGTTAAGGGCAAAGGCATAAAAGAGGTGGAAGAGACCGCAGCAAACCACAGCATGACTCCAAAGCCGGAAGACTGCGACAGATGGCTGGAACAGCTGCATAAAGAGCTGTCAGCATTGGCGTGAGGGAGGGTTTCGAATGAATATCGTTTATAATGGTGAAATGGATACCAGGCTATTCAAAAATGTATTGGGACAGACGATCAGTGAGTTGCTTTCCGAGGATGAGAACGTGGTGTATCTGGATGCGGATCTTATGGGGTGTATCGGAACAGCCAAGTTGCCCAAGGAGACAAACCGGGCGATAAACTGCGGTATTGCCGAGGCGAATATGGTTGGCATCGCGTGCGGCATGTCTGCCGTCGGCTTTAAACCGATCGTACATACCTTTGGGCCTTTTGCTTCACGTCGCTGCTATGATCAGGTCTTTCTGTCTGGCGGATATGCAGGCAACTCCATTACGGTTATTGGCACTGATCCCGGCGTTACTGCTACGTTTAACGGCGGAACCCATATGCCCTTTGAGGATGTGGCGCTTTACCGGGCTCTTCCAGGTGCAACTATTGTGGATATTACGGATGTTCCCATGCTGGTAGACTTTCTGCGTCAGGCAAAAGACCTTCCCGGTGTGAAATACATCCGTGTCGGGCGCAAGGCGTCCGCTCAAGTCTATGAAGAAGGTTCACACTTTGAACTAGGCAAGGGAAACGTGCTGCGTGAAGGCAGGGATGCCGCAGTGATTGCCTGTGGAATCATGGTTCATGAAGCGATGAAGGCTGCCCAAATTCTTTCACAGGACGGGATAGAAGCAGCTGTAATTGATATCTTTACAATTAAGCCGTTGGATGAGGCGCTTGTCAAAGCTTATGCCCGGAAGACAGGAGCAATCGTTACGGCGGAGAACCATAATAAAATCGGCGGCCTGTACAGTGCGGTAAAGGATGTTCTGGATGGAGAGGCAAAAACGGGGTATGTCGCCGTCGAAGATAAATTTGGCGAAGTTGGCCCACAAGATTATTTGCAGGAACGTTTCGGCCTGACTGCGGAGCACATTGTCAATACTGTAAAGGAAACCTTGAAGAGAGCAGGGAAATAGATCAATATATAATGCTGCCCCCGCGGTAAACAGTTGTATCTTTCACTGTATGCCGCGGGGGCATTGTTTTGGTTTTTTATTGGCTGCATATGTTTATTTAAATAAGTGTATGTTTTGATACTGGTACACTTTAACAGAGGTCAGAATATCCACAATATGCTCTCCCATCAGGCGTTTAGCCTCATCGGCGTTGCCGTCTATGATCGCATCGGCGACGGCGCTGTGCTGTATCAGAGAATTACGGCTTCTGGATTCCATTTTCTGAATCGGCAGAGTGATCCGCACAAATTTCTCAAATATCCCCTGCAAGGTACGGATGATCTGCCTGTTGTATGAAGCGTTTGCAACTGCAAGATGAAACCGCATATCGCAGTCTGCTATTTGTCCTGACTCTGAGAAAGGTATGCTTTTTTGCTCTGCCACAAGCTGCTTGATAATTGTCAGATCTGAATCCGTATGCCGAAGTGCGGCATAATAAGAGGAACTGCTTTCCACACATTCCCGCAATTCCAACAGCTCGACGACATCGGAGTAATCGATCTTTGCCACAACAGCATACCGGTCCGGAAAAAGATCGACATATCCCTCGTAAGCAAGTCGGCTGATCGCCTCTTTCACAGGTGTTCTGCTTACTTTGAGCAGCTCACTGAGTTGACGGATATACAAGGCCGTTCCCGGAGCATATTTGTTGGAGAGTATGCAGTCACGGATATATTGGTATGCGTATTCGGATTTGCTGGCTGCCCCGCTGGGATCAGTATAAGAAAAGCTTATAAAGGGGCTTTTTTTATTGTCTGGTGTTCTTGGCATCATATCAGTACTCCTTTAGCAATCAAAGCCTTGGCTGACGAGCTGCATATATGATGATCCGGCAATGCAGATAACAAAATCAGCATATTGATTACATTAATTATAATTGATCGTTCAGAAAACTATCAAGATACTTTTTTGCCGAATAAGCAGCGGTCTTATAGTCCGGAGCGGGAATACATTCGACGGATAATGCACCTGAATAGCCTATTTCTTTTAAGGCGAGCATAATTGGAACATAGTCAATATGCCCTGCTCCGGGATATTCGCGGTTACTGTCCGCAAAGTGCATGTAACCTAACCGGCGGCCGGCTGTCCTCAGGGCTTTAGCCATATCAGCTTCATCAATATTCATATGGAAGGTGTCCATATGAATAAATACATTCTCGAGCCGATACTCATCAAGGAAAGTAACAAGCTCCGATGCAGTGTTAAACACATTTGTCTCATATCTGTTAATAACCTCAACGAGAATCCGCTGTTTTTTTGAAGCGGCATAAGTTCCCAGCAGCCGAAGCTGTTCCGCCAGCAGATCATAATAGGCCTTCTGGTTGGAACCCGGGCAGTTTCCTTTTATCCAGCCGATAACAATTCCGTCAGTCGCATTCAGCGCTGCGGCCAGGTCGATATATGAGTATACCTCCCGCATAGCGGCATCACGGTTAACTTCGTCGGCTGAGGTAATGCAGAGCTTACGCCTTGTAAAAATCTGACCGGTAACGATCGCAGAAACAGTGATGCCTTCTTGACGGCATGCCGCCAGAAAATCTGCTAGTGGAAATGTCGCAGCGTCCACAACATGGATTTCAACGGCGTCATAGCCGAGCGCCGTAGCCTCATGGATTGCCTGAACAAGGTCGCCGCGCAACAGTAAGGGCGACCCTGCCGGGGCGTTTTCAATTGCAGTTATAGCAAGCTTATTTTTCATTCTGTTGTCACCATCCTTAATAGGTCAGCGTATAGATATGACGTCCGCCTGGTTCGTTTGGTCCCTTGATAACGGCTTCGATATCTTCTCTACGGCGCTGTGTCATCATCTCAATGGGAGGCAGCTGACCTGCCGGATACTTCTCAAGAATATCGTTGACCAGCTTTTCCAGATAATCAAGTGTCTTTTCAATTCCGCGGCGGGCCTTTTCGGCATCTGCCAGAGTGGGGTCGCCAATAACGCCCTGAGGCTGGCAAATACATTCCATACCACAGGAACCAAGCGCGTTATACCACTTAATGGGGCCAACACCGCGCTCAGCGGAATTGTTAATATGACCTGCGGGCAATAGCGGAGCTGGATCGACCTTAACTGCGTACTCCTGCTTGCAAAACTCCGGGAAAAGCGCCAGAGACCAGGACTGTTCGACTTCATCAGCATGAATAAAGGGCGTTGTAAATGGTCCGCCGTTTTCCTTGACATCCAGCTCTTCTTTTGCGCAGTTCCAGAAATGAGTATAGAGAACAATAGCAGGTACTTGGAACTTTTTACCAAATTTATGTATTGCAAGCGGAATAACATAGTCCTGACCGTGCCCGTTTACAACCACCATCTTACGGAAGCCGGCATTCCAGAACCCTGCAAACACATAAACCAGATAATCTGCAAGAATTTCCTCCGGGATCATAATGGTACCCTTCTGGCCAAGGTGATGGTAAGGATGTGAGCCGTACCATATCGGTTGAGCTACAGTGCAGCCTGTCGCCATTGCGACCTGCTCACAAAGACGAGTGTCAAGGTAAGTGTCTTCACCGTAGGGTGCACTTGCACCGTGATTCTCTGTGGAACCTACCGGAATAAGGATGATGTCATTTTTCTTCAGGCGCTCGCTGACTTCGCAATTGGTCATGTTCTGGTAATAGATACCATTGGGCGCTTCCATGTTTCCACCTTGTGCAGGTATTGTCCATTTGCTCATTTTGCATGTTCCTTTCTTAGAATTATATTTTAGTATTTAGAATAGTATTGAAAATATAAAATAAGTCCATAAGTCTAATTTGATGTCTGTATTAAGGTGGCATACCACAATAATACCATACACCAAATATTATAAAAGTTATTATTGAAAATGCAAGAAAAACTTAAAAAGAAACCAGAGTTAATAATAAATTAGTCACATTTAACAAAAATATTACAACAAATATATTAAATTTAGCACCAAAAAATTGTGAGTTTTATGTTGATTTTTTTTAAGCTTTATGCGATAATTTTCCTATAGTTTCAATTGCCTATATAAATTATATTCAAGTGGCATACCAGCTGAACGCCAAAATCACAATAAATAATAGTCTTATATCTCTTTAAATTTATGAAAGTGTATCCAAGAATTTGCGGTGCTGTATTTAATAATGAGAAAGAGAGTGACAAAGTGGAAGGAAAAATGAAAGCGGTTCAGATATTGGAACCGGGTAAATTTGAGGTTATTTCAATCGATATTCCCAAGCCACGGCGCGGTGAGGTCCTTGTAGCGGTTCAATCCGTTGCGATTTGTGGCTCTGATCCCAACATATTCAGTGGGAAAGTTCGGAAAAACGGCTGGCCGCCATATTATCCGTTTGTGGCCGGACATGAATTCGCGGCACGCGTTGTTGAGCTGGGGGAGGCGGTAACGACATTAAAAGTCGGTGACCGCGTTGCAGGTGAAGCACATTGTGGATGCGGTACCTGCGAAATGTGTATGCAGGGCTTCTACAACCTCTGCCTGAATTACGGGAATTCAGATGCCGGGCACCACCACTATGGCCACAACACTCCTGGCTGCTACGCGCAGTATCAGGTATATGACCAGAAAGCACTGACACTGCTGCCCGAGAACGTCTCCTATGATGAAGGGTCACTTGCAGACACCGGCGGAACTGCGTACAATGCGCTGAAGCTTACCGGCGTAGAGCCCGGCGGTTATACTGTTATAATCGGTCCCGGACCTATGGGGATTATGACAATGATGCTCGCGAAAGCAATGGGGTCAAGAACGATTATCGTTGGCCGCAGAGAACGCCTGCAGGTCGCAAAGAAACTTGGCGCCGATTTTATTGTAGATTATGAAAAGGCGGATGACCCCGTCGCGGCGGTCCGGGAACTCACAGAAGGGTTTGGCGCCCATCAGGTGATAGAATGCGCCGGCAATGCAACGGCGTATTTCGAAGCCGTAAAGATGGCCAGAAAGCGTGGGCACGTCGCATTGATAAGCATCCCGGGGGACGATGGGCAGGAAATAGCGGTCAAGAGCATGATCATGAACCAGATCACTGTGCACGGTGTCCGTGCGAACCCGAACTGCTCCAGGACTGTGCTTAATCTTATGTCGCAGGGGGCGGTTGATGCCAGAGGCATGATCACGCATACTTTCCCAATCGACATGATCCATGAGGCATTTGATACGTTCATAAACAGAAAAGACGGGGCTGTCAAGGTCGTCATTCATCCGAACGGCGAAGAACAGGAGAAGTAAGTATGTATGAATACGTCTTACAGGAACCTATGTCAATTATTAAAAAAGAGATGGACTGCAAAGACCCTGGAGAAAACGAAGCACTGATACGTGTCGAAAATGTGGGGATTTGCGGCTCAGATATCCATCTGTTTCACGGTACATATAACGGACCGTACAGATATCCGATGCTTCTGGGGCATGAATGGTCCGGAACGGTTGTCAAAACCGGCGGCAAGGTCACAAAGGTGCAGCCCGGCGATAAGGTTACAGGCGACTGCTCCAAGTACTGTGATGACTGTGAGAGCTGTAAAACAGATAAAAATCTCTGCCTGAATATTGAGAAATTCGGAATAACAATCGACGGTGCAACGTCGGAATACATAATAAGGGATGAGAAATACCTCTATAAGGCGCCGGAAGGAGTTAACGCCAAGTTGCTGTGCCTGTCCGAACCTGTTGCAGTAGCGGCGCATCTGCTTGCAAAGGTTAAACGGGTCTGCGGCGGAAGCTTTAAGGATAAAAAGGTGCTGATTCTCGGAGGCGGTGTCATCGGTATGAGCACCTTGATGCTTCTGATAAAAATGGAGGGTTGCAGGCAGGCCGAACTGTACGATCTGGCACATTCAAGAACTGCGATTGCAGAGTCGGTCAACGCGCGCATTCCCTCTGCCGGTGAGCTGGACAGCGGCAGTATCGGCGACAGCTATTCGTCAATGTATCAAATGGCAAAATATGATATCGTTCTGGAGACAACAGGTGTCGCCCCCGTGTTCGTTAATGCAATGTATCTTGTTAAGCCGGGTGGTGTCTTGGGCTGCGTAGGAATGATCGCAAAGGCGGAGATCCCGCAGAAAATAATTGTTACAAAATCCCTGACGATCATTGGTTCAATTGGCGGTACGGGGCACTTTAACAGGGCGATGGAGTTTATTGCCCGATACCCGGATACCGCGTCAAAGCTCATAAGTCATTATTACCCGATAGATAGGGCAGATGAAGCATTTAAAACCGCCGGAGTACCCGAGGGTACGATGAAGGTCGTCCTCACTTTATAATTTCGGGTGTATTTTCTCACATCTTAGCTTACTCAAAAAACAAATCTGTGTTTACTGTTGACCGTAGGCAAATGTATGCCCTTGTCTCCAGGGGCATGAAAAATAAAAATTCTTCGTCCATCCTATCGGTGAACGAATCTATGTATACGGCTAATTAGTAGCAATGATAGATATTCTTAGGGCAAGGGACGGTCGCAATAAACGAGATTACACTTTAGGAGGGGAAAAAGTGGCAATGAACGAAGAAAACGTCATCCTTAAAATGACGGGTATTACCAAGCGTTTTCCGGGCACGCTGGCACTGGACAATGTGCATATGACCTGTGAAAAAGGCAAAGTTCATGTATTGCTTGGTGAAAATGGAGCCGGCAAATCAACTCTTGTAAAGATTATTTCCGGCGAGTACACGCGTGATGCAGGTACCATCTGGTATGACGGCAAAGAGGTTAATTTTACAGATGTACGCCAGGCAATGGCTGCAGGCATCAGTATGATTCACCAGGAGCTGAGTCTGCTTCCCGAACGCACCATAGCGCAGAACATTTACCTCGGTCATGAGCCGATGAAAAAAGGTCTGAATGCTGTTATCGACTATAAAAAAATGGTCCGGGACAGCAGGGAGCTGCTGGAGAAGCTGGGAGTTGATCTTGACCCGAACATCCAGATAAAGAAGCTCAGTATCGCGCAGAAACAGATGGTCGAAGTTGTAAAGGCGCTGTCGTTTGATGTGAAACTGGTTATTATGGACGAGCCTACTTCTTCACTGGCCAGCCGGGAAATTGAAAAGCTGTTTGAAATCGTTAGGAAGCTGAAGAAAGACGGAGTAGCCATTATTTATATCTCTCACCGTATGGACGAAATAAAGTGTATCGGCGATTGTGTTACGATCATGCGTGACGGACAGTACATCGATACGGTAGATGCGGCAACGGTTGATCTGGATGTGTTGATTTCAATGATGGTCGGCCGTAAGATCGAGAAGATGTACGAACGCAATTACTGCAAGCCCGGTGAAGTCGTTTTTGAAACGGAGAATCTGACCGGACTTCGGTTCCGAAATGTAAATATTAAGGTCAGAGCCGGCGAAATTGTTTCACTTTCCGGTCTTGTCGGCGCCGGCAGAACGGAAATTGCCAAAGCGGTCTTTGGTTATGATCCGATTGACAGCGGCAAAGTTAGGCTGATGGGAAAAGAAATCAAAAGACCTGTTCCGATTAAAAGTGTGGCAAACGGAATGGGTTTCCTGCCTGAGGACCGTAAAAACGAGGGTCTCATCCTGCCGATGACTATTTCTGAAAATATGGTATCTGCATGTCTGAAAAAAATATTCCGCAACGGATTTCTAAATGCCAGAAAAGAGTGCGAAATCGGTGAAAAGTACGTAGAGTATTTAAAAATCTCAACGCCCAGTGCCGAAAAAACTGTCGGGGAACTTTCCGGAGGCAACCAGCAGAAGGTTGTTATTGGAAAGTGGCTGGAAACCGGATGCAAGTTCTTGATTTTTGATGAACCGACAAGAGGTATTGACGTCGGGGCAAAAAGCGAAATCTACAAACTTCTGGACTCGCTTACGAAGGAAGGTTATGGGATTCTGATGATTTCATCGGAAATGAATGAAGTTATAGGCATCAGTGACCGTGTTTACGTTATGAAGGAAGGCGAGATTACCGGCGAACTGAATCGGGGTGACCTGACGCAGGAGCGTATTATGCACTACGCGATTGAAGGAAAGGAGCGTATAAATGCTTAAACGGATAAAAAAACTGGATGTTTCGGGTGTTGCAGTTGGTGATATTGTATTATTTCTCTTCTTTTGCGTGGCAGCCGAGAACTTTCTGAACGGTTATAATTTTATACTTATTTTACGAAATAGCTGTACGCTTCTGGTCGCATCCATCGGAATGACTCTGGCGATTTTGGTTTCACAAATCGACCTGTCGGTTGGCTCCGTTGTATCAATGTCTGCCGTTATGGTGGCAATACTCAATAATGCGGGATGTCCCCTGATCCTGACAATCCTGGCAACTCTCGCAATGGGCGCTCTTGTCGGGTTAATAAATGGCATACTGATTTCAAAATTTAAATTGGACTTCTGGGTTGTCACGTTCTCCACTATGAGTATCATGGCGGGTCTTGCCCTTGTTATTGCCGACGGTGCGACCGTGTCAACGCAAAATGAAGTACTGGACTTTATCGGAAACGGTAAGATTTTAGGAGTTTACACTGTTATCTGGATCACTGCGCTGGTTTGCGCCATCATGATATTGGTGCTGAAAAAGACAAAGTTCGGTTATAATGTCTACTCAATCGGCGGATCAGCGACAGTCGCCGGAGTCAGCGGTGTTAAGGTCGTTAAAAACCGTACTATGGTTTACGTGCTCAGCGGTATATTTTCCGCGATATCTGGCATCATGATTGCCGGAATGACCAATTCCGGCAGCCCGACTGTCGGAAATGAATATACATTCAGTGCTATGGCCGCTGTTGTCATTGGAGGTACATCCTTTGACGGCGGCAAGGGAGGTATTGTAGGTACTATATGCGGTACGCTGCTGCTTAAGATTCTCGCCAGCGGCCTCAGTCTGATGGGCATTCCGTCTACATGGCAGAAAGCGACTATTGGTATCGTAATTTTGGTTCTGATCATTACTGACGTTGTCAGCGAGAAGAGAAAGAACATAAAAGGACTGAGGAGGGTCTATCAAGATGTTGACTAAAAAACAAAACCTGATTGATCTTTTATCCCGCGTTGCTATTTTGGTTGTGGTCGTTGCTGTATTGGCAATTATAAAAACCGAGTCATTCTGGACAGTAGAAAATATTAGGCAGGTTGTTTTTCAGCAGGCGCCTTATACGATCCTGATGGCATTTGGTATGAGCCTTGCTATCATTTCAAAGGGAATCGATATTTCTATGGCATCCGTAATGGTTTTGTCGAGCTATTTAAGTGCGAAGTTTTTCCAGCAGGGAAATTATATTCTAGGTATTCTGGTTGCGGCTGGAATTGGCGTGGGGTTCGGCATAAGCAATGGTCTTTTGATCAGCAAGATCAAAATTGAGCCTTATATTGCGACGTTCAGCATTGACTTTATTGCGCTCGGCTTGGCGTATGTCGTCTGCAATGGTAAATATATATATGGTTTCCCGGCCGGCTTCCGCAGCCTTACAAATGGTTCGCTGATATTCGGTTTTCCGAATATCGCACTAATTACGATGGCGGTTTTCGTCCTTTTGTACATACTGACCAGAAAGACAACGTACGGACGCGGGTTATATTCAATCGGGCACAACAAAGAAGTGGCGCGCCTTTCCGGTATGAAGGTCGATCAAATTCTCCTGTCTGTATATGTAATCAATGGCGTACTCGCCGCTTTGACAGGTGTTTTGTATCTTTCACGGCTGAATGCTGCAGACCCCAGTATTAAAGGATCTTTGACTATGGATTCGATCGCGGCCGCCTTGATTGGCGGTATCCCGTTCGGCGGCGGGAAAGGTTCTGTACTTAATACAGTTGTGGGTGCGCTGATCATCATTTTCATCCGCAACGGCATGAATATAATGAATATTTCAACCAACTGGCAGTCTGCAGTTGTCGGTTTCGTCATTCTTTTCTCGATTTTATATGAGATACTTTTGAAAAAGCTGATGATAGCTCTCGGAAAGAAAAAAGAATATATGTAATCAATTCAGCATTGCTGATTGATATATTTAAAAAAATCGGAGGGAAAGAAACATGAAGAAAATCTTTGCACTGTTAATTACTCTTACTTTTCTTGTAACAACACTTGCAGCTTGTTCCGGTTCTACAAGCAAAGATGCGGCAAATCCAAAAGAGGAAGCGACAAAACAAAAAGAAATTGTTGTAATTTTGAAGAATAATACAGCACCTTTCTTCATCAGTGTTGCAGAAGGTGCAAAAGCTGCAGGAGAAGAACTTGGTGCAAATGTTACGGTAAAGACTCCTGTCGAGACGGCTGAAGGCTCCGGTAATGAACAGCAGATACAGCTCGCAGAAGAAACGATTGTCAGTAAGGCCGACTGTGTTGTCATGTGCCCTGTTGACTCACAAGCAATTATTCCCGTAATGAAGCAATTGAAGGATGCCAACATTCCTGTTGTCAATCTCAACACCCGTATTTCCGACAATACCATGTACAAGACCTTTGTCGGCCTTGAAAACTATAATCAGGGCTATGATACCGCTAAGGCTCTGTTCGAAGGCATGGGAAAGAAAGGAAAAATATTCATTATTGAAGGATCTACCGGTGCGCAGACCTCTATCGATCGAGTAAAAGGTGCCTTGGCAGCTGTTGAGGAATACCCCGATATTCAAGTGGTTGCGCAGCAGTCAGCTAACTACAGCCGCGCTGAAGCAATGAATGTTGTTCAAAACCTGCTGCAATCCTATCCCGATGTCAATGGCATATTCTGCTGCAACGATGAAATGGCGCTGGGCTCCGTAGAAGCAGTTGACGCTGCAGGTAAGACCGGTTCAATCTTAATCAGCGGTCAGGATGCCAATGATGACGCTTGCGCAGCAATTCGTGAAGGAAAAATATACGTTACCTCATTCGGCAATCCCTATATGCAGGGCTACACTTCAGTTCAAGCGGCAATCGACCTTCTGGGCGACAAAGAAGTTAAAGATTTTTACGAAGTACAGACTTTGGTTGTTGACAAAAAAAATGTTGATACCTTTAAGGATAAAAAATAATCTGCATATTATTCGTCACAGGCAGATACGGTGCGATGTGCCGTATCTGCCAAAATTATTGTACTTAAGAACGAGAACTCGTCACATAAAGCAATGATTCACTTTATTAAAGGAGAAAACCGATGGATTTGAAACTCAAGAACTTTCTTCAGAAGCATTCCGGTATGGAAATCTATCAGAAGTCGCTTGCCGTATCGGCCGACTGTGTTTTTGCAATCGGAAGATTAGAAAAAACGGATTATCTGATCGTATCCGGTATTTCCTCTATACTGGACAGGTTTGACGGAGAACTGGAGGGCGATGTGAAGGTATGTCGGTTATCTCATGAAAACCGGCTGGCGATCAATCAGATATTCCCATTTACATGCCCTCGTGCGGCCGGAAGAAATGTAATTTCTATGGGCCTTGGAGACAGACTCGGATTGGCAAATTACGCACACTTGTTGTGTGTTGAAGATAAAAACGTGTTCCCGATTATTGCGCAGCAGAGCAAACGTGAACTCAATCTGACAAAAAGAACATATGAAGACGTCCTTGATGCTGCGGTTTGGGCTGTATGTAAGGCGGGCTGGAGATATGGGTTCGGTGCCGATGGCGATCATCTGGAGACCATGAAAGACATCGAATATGCACTACTCTGCGGTTACTCCATGATTACGCTGGACTGCTCCAAAGTAATATGCAGTATCCCAGAGAGTTCGGCAGCACTGAAAGCGACATATGAGAAAATTCCGGCTGCCGAACGCTGGAGGATCGAGGCAGTCTATTTACCCTATGAAGATAGATATCGTCTGGGAATTTCATACACCTCCGAATCGCTGATGCGGATTGCCGTCTGCTATTACCGGTGCGTTGAATTTGCAGAGAAGGTCTATAAAAGTGAGATCGTTAAGGCAGGACGCGCTGTCGACTTCGAGATCTCTTTGGATGAAACGGAATTTGCAACATTACCGGAAGCACACTTCTTTGTTGCAAATGAACTCAGCAGCAGGGATGTGGTGATCACCAGCATGGCTCCAAGATTTGTCGGCGAGTTCCAGAAAGCTATAGATTATATCGGCGATCTGGATGATTTCAAGCGTGATTTCTCCAGACACTGTAAAATAGCCGATTATTTTGGATATAAAATCAGTATTCATTCGGGCAGCGACAAGTTCTCGGTATTCCCCATTATCGGCGAGCGTGCAAAAGAACGAATGCATTTGAAGACTGCCGGTACCAGCTGGCTGGAAGCGGTTCGCGTGATCGCCATGGTGGACCCGGATTTGTATCGTATTATGCACAAAAATGCGCTGAAGTATTTTGACGACGCACGTAAATATTATGTTGTTCATGCTGACATTTCTCAGGTTCGCCCATTGGAGGATACACCGGACAAGCTCCTGCCGGAATATCTGAATCAGAACGATGCCAGGCAGTTGCTTCATATTACCTATGGCTATCAGCTGGCTGATCCGGATATACGGAAGCGCTTTTTTGATGCGATGGACCGGTACTATGCCGAATATGTACGTACGTTAACCGCGCATATTGGAAAGCATGTCGCTTTGCTTAATATTGCTGAAAGAAATAAATCATAATAATGTTCTTACAGGAGGAATGGTTATGAAAGAAAAATACTTAACTACGAATTACCCCAATATTTTCTTTGAGGATAACAAGGTCGGACAACTGAAGAAGAGACTTTGGGATGCTTCTGAGGTAGAAATCCAAAAAATCCTCGATACGTATGAAATTCCGAGCGGGAGCGAATTGGGCAAGCCCGGCTGCTATATACAGAATTCCCCGCGCAAAATGGTAATTGAAAAGCGCCGCAAAAACGACATTGTCCTGGTACCGATCGGCTGTACGGAGAATCATGGAATTCATAACAACAGCGGGCTGGATACCTTCATGTGTACATCCATCTGCGAAGCGGTTCGTCGTAAGACCGCCAAGGCGGGTCACGAAGTAGCCCTTGCATTTCCTCCCATCAATTACGGCGGCCATCCCTATCATCACTGCGGTATGCCAGGCACAATCATGACTTCGGAAACCAATATTGTAAACACTCTCATTGACGTAATGCTCGGATTATGGGACGACGGCTTCCGAAAGATCATACTTGTAAACAATCATGGCATGGACTGGATGATGGAGTCTGCCATTCAGGAATTCTTTAAGCGCTATCAGCTTCCGGCGTTCGCTACGGTAGTTGAATGGCACCGCGCTGTCCGTGAGTTCTTTTATCCTTTAGGCGACGAGCGTCCCGATTTTGTCAGCACACCGTTTATTCATGCCGATGAATCCGAGACCTCTGTTGCAATGCTGCTGTTTGAAGGTATGATCGACATGAGCTGTGTTGTTGACGCGCAGCCGAAATCTATGGGTATGCTGGACGAAGGTTTTTATGACGGGTCGGTTGACTCATTCCACCGTCCGAATAAATGGTCCGAAGCGGAAGGTCATCGTGTCATTGAACGCTTCGGTACTCCGGAAGGCGTTGTAGGCAGCCCGTCCAAAGCCGATCCGAGAAAAGCAAAAAGGGCAATTGCAGCAATTTGCGAATATCTGGATGCAATGGTAGAGGATATCATTTCTGGTTATCCCGCCGGCCAGGTGCCTGATCCCAGGAAGTTCTCACTTCGCCCCTTTGAAGAAATTGAGCCGTGTCTTCGTGAACCGCTCAGTGAAGGCTGGAAGAGCGTTCATGAGCTGCCTAAGCGCGGGATGTTCATCGACTAAACGAAAAATGCCGCAAAAATGAACTGTCTCGAATCAAAATTAATGATTTTGAGACAGTTCATTTTTTTGAAAAAGACAGGCATATCATTGTCCAATTTTGTGTACAAGGCATATGATGTATGAGAACAAGAAATATGAGGGTTGCAGGATGGACGATAGATGTGAAGGCTGCCTTAAAATAGGGCAGATAGCCCCTGATTTCTCGGCGCAGTCCACATACGGACCAGTTTCTCTTTCCGATTACAAAGGAAAATGGCTTGTGTTTTTTAGTCATCCGGGGGATTTTACACCTGTATGCACTACTGAATTTGTCGCTTTTGCAAAGGAATACTCCGAATTTGTAAAGCGGAATTGTCTTCTTCTCGGACTCAGCATCGACAGTAATCCTTCCCACTTGGCATGGATTGAAAATATTCGCCGGACTCAGAGCGTTACCATTCCTTTTCCCATTCTGGCAGACCGGGATGGGGCTATAGCCAAACGTTACGGAATGCTCGCCGCAGATGAGAAAAATTTTGCTACTGTTAGAAATGTTTATATTATTGATCCGGATAGCGTTATTCGGGCAATGCTGATATATCCCGCCACCAACGGACGGTATATACCTGAAATTTTAAGACTTCTGGATGCTTTGCAAATGAGCACAAAGGAGGGGGTAGTCACCCCGGCAAACTGGAAACCGGGCGATCCGGTCTTAATTCCTCCCCCTCAAAACTTTGACGACCTCATGAAAAGAAGTGAAGATCAAGGTCTTAACTGTATTGAATGGTACCTCTGCTATAAGAAAGAGGCTCCGAAACCGAAACCAAAACCAAGAATGACCATTAATATTGACGACTTGAGGCTTCCACCAGGCCCCATGGATGTATAGCCCTATTTATACTCTCCTCTAAAGGCGCCTTGAAAACAGGGCGCCTCTTTTTAGATTCTGATGATTTAGCAGTACTGCTCCAATTATAAAAGTGCTATAATCAATCTTAAATTTTTATAATAATCAGGGGCAGGTATTTAAGGATGAGCAAGACACGTCTTTTAAGAGGAAATATATATAATCGATATTTGCCAGGTATTGTGCCTGAACCATCTGAGCCCAACAAAAAGTGGTGGTTTATTTTTAAAACCGGCAAGCTTCTTGTCAGAAACAATGGCCTGGCAGCAGAGATTCCCTTCTTCGAGGAGCCGTCGGAAATCGGCGTTTCAACAAAATTTAATCTCTACCTTGGAACGCTGGATGGATACGGGTGCTATGCTGCTGTCACCGATGCAGAGGTTTCCCCCCAGGAAGGATTGGAGTTCCGGGAGATCAGGCCGCTTTTCGGCGTACTGAATGACGATATTTTGCTATTATCCTTTAAAGCAAAGCAGTTGGCAGAATGGAGCAGAATCAGCCAGTTCTGCGGAAGGTGCGGCGCTCATACCGGGCCGAAACCCGATGAGATGGCAAAGATTTGTCCACAATGCGGACTCGTCGCATACCCTCGCATTTCGCCGGCTGTTATTACTGCAATCATAAAGGATGATTCCATCTTGCTTGCACATAACTATAAATTTGTAAACAACAGATACAGTCTGATAGCAGGATTTGTTGAGCCGGGTGAGACTCTCGAAGATACGGTGAGGCGAGAGATCATGGAAGAAGTCGGCATTAAAGTTCAAAATATTCGCTATTTTGCCAGCCAGCCATGGCCGTTTCCTGATTCCCTCATGGTAGGCTTTACCGCAGAATATGAGTCGGGGGATATTACAGTGGACGGGGTGGAAATCCGGGATGCGGCATGGTTTAAAAGCGGATCCCTTCCGGAGCTGCCTGACGGCATGAGTATTGCAAGGAAAATCATTGAGTGGTTTAAGGATAATTACTGAGTGGGCTTATTAAAAGCCTGGAACCAGAAGACGGCTTAACGATTCTATGCTTTATAGGTCAGGGCAGCATCCTGTAATCAGGATGGAAACGAGCCATGAGTAGGGAATTGCGGAATTGGCCATTTTCCAGGCGGCGATCCGCTATTTCCAGGCCTTCCTCTATAAAGCCCAGGGACCGGTATAAGCGGATAGCTCGGCTGTTCAGCGTATCTACCTCTAGAGTTATTTTTACAATACCGCGGGTATCCGCCCATTCAAATAATGTCTCAATCAGCTTTCTCCCTATGCCAAGTCCCCAATAATCCTTCAGAATGGAAATGCCAAAGGAGCCCTTGTGCAGGTATCTTAAAAGAGGGCTGGAGGTAAAGCCGAGAGTACCGGCAAGTATGCCGTTTAAGCGGGCAGTCAGCAGAACTTCTGCGGGATTGGAAAGCTTATCTTTAATAAATCTGCGTTCATCATCCAGGGTTATCCGGAATTCGCCCGGATTCCGTGCAAGAAAATCCGTTTCATAGTCGGAGCGGAGCATTAAGGCCAGAAGTTCTTCTGCATCTGGAGCATGGGCAGACCGTATGATCAGAATTCCCTGTGGAAGCTTAAAGGATTTTGTTCCTATATCAGCCATAATATATAGACCTCCATTTAGCCTATAAGCTTATTGTATGTAAATCAATGCGGTAAGGTCAATTCCGCTTCTGCACTTTAACATCGCTCCGGAACTAAGAAAAGGTAGAATAGGCTCTTTACTTCTTTCCGTGAAACTATAAGATAGTGGTATAATTTGGTCATG
>ENA-UOOR01000335-UOOR01000335.1-fermentation-metagenome-genome-assembly--contig:-NODE-335-length-69324-cov-162.670242_pt1 | contig 69324 bp, 61 predicted proteins | sample MGYA00245780_ERZ724029 | MGnify/ENA primary metagenome ERZ724029 (study PRJEB28704, sample SAMN03018315) | fermentation metagenome | biome: anthropogenic terrestrial biome; feature: soil...
CTTTTATCTCATAATTTTACGTTTTATTCTTTTATCTCATAATTTTACGTTTTATCTCATAATTTTACGTTACATCACTTCTTGTCAATTCCTTCAAATGTAAGGGATTTTATTTTAGAGATGGGGTCAGCCAGGCAGAAATTCAACAATAACCAGCGGACGTAGTCTCTATAATTTCTGTTGGTTATTACTTCATCCAGGTATTTATCCAGAATCTCCTTGTTGTTAACTGCTATTTTAAAAGATATCTCAGGAAAACTATGCATTATTTTCTTCAATTTAAGAGAGCTGACAAGGTAATTTCCAAATTCTTGTCTGCAGCCTGATTCATAGGCTTTAAGGTTGCTTAACTTCAGGCTGTACATGACAAGGTCGGCAACAGTCTCCGCAGCAAGCTGTCCTGATCGAATAGCATATGAAATGCCTTCTCCTGAAAAAGCATCTACAAATCCGGCAGCATCTCCACTCAGAAGCAACCTTGAACTAATAACTTTTCTTTTTATTCCACCTGTGGGGATAATATGGGAACGAATTGGGAAGTTACTTGGTAAGCTATTTTCCTGCAGAAAATCCAGAAGCACTTTTTTCGGGTTCTCAAGGTACTGAGCTGTCCCCATAATCCCTGCAGAATAGTATTCTGCATGTGGGAAGATCCAGCCATAACCTCCCTGTGCAATTCCGAAGTGAATATTTATAGTGCTCGGAAACCGATTACTGATTAACTCATTATCACCAGGGATTTCCGATACAAGACCGAGCTCATATTCTGTTCTTTTGTCTCTTGACCTTACTTTGTATTTAAGAGTTCCACCTGAACCTTCCGCTATAAGAACGAACCTTCCCAGATAGGTATTATCCGTGGTTTTGACTTCAACATGATCTTCTTTTTCAATACAGTCCAGAGCTTTTTCCCCGGTATGAACCTCAATTCCGGTTTCCCTGGCTTTTTCAAGCAAGAAGTTATCAAAAATACTTCTGGAAATCAATAAGGCTAAATTGGTTTCTTTCATCCCTTCTACAAAATGGCCTCTGAAATGAACCCTTACTTTTGAGATATTTCTCTCGATTACGGATTCAGGAAGCTCGAAATCCAGGCAAGATAAACCATAAGAAGAAAGAGCTCCTCCGCAGGGCTTGTACCTTGGGAATTTTTCTTTCTCGAGTAAAAGGGTCAAAAGTCCTCTTTTCCCGGCTGTCCTTCCTGCCGATGCTCCTGAAGGTCCTCCCCCTATTATAATCAGATCGTACATGTTAAGACACCTGCCTATGGTATAAGGGCAGCTATGTACACACAGGAATAATCTGCTCCTTAAATTAGATTAAAGCTGGAACGATAAAAAGATAGAGGAAAGAAAATAAAATGCCCGACAAGGCGCTCTACTTAGTTCAATTACCTGAGTTTGAAATTCAGGAGACACCAGCGCAGATAATCCTTATAATTAATCTTGAAATCTATAACCTCAAGATATTTATCAAGCATTTTATCACTTGACGTAAAGATCTTAAATGTGCGATCTGGAAAACGATGCATTATCCTGGAAAACATAAGTGAATATTTAAGATGAGTTCCAAACTCTGCCCGGCAGAGAGCCTCATACCTGCTCAGATCTTTGAGACTTCTGCCTTGCAGGCAAATTCCTGCAATTACTTCAGCTGCAAACTACCCTGAACGGATCGCATAGGCAAGTCCCTCACCTGAAAAAGCATCTACAAACCCGGCAGCATCTCCGCTTAGAAGGACCCTTGAACCCATGGTTTTTCGTTTAAGCCCTCCCCAGGGGATCTTATGCCCGTGAAGTTTGTACTCTCCGGAAAAGCCATTTTCCTGCAGAAACTCAAGCATGGATTCTTTTGGATGAGGAAGGCCCTTGACAGCCCCGCCAATTCCAACCGAGTAATAGGTTTTATGAGGAAAAATCCAGCCATATCCACCCCCAGCAACTCCAAAATGCAATTCTAGGTTTTTTCCTAGCCGCTCTTTAATCTCTCTTTCTTCGGCAGGAACTTCAGTGACCAGACAGATTCCATATTCATCTTTATTATCTGCAGGCCTCACACAGGTTTTGACAAGTCCTTGAGCCCCTTCTGCAATTATTGCGAATTTTGCCTGGTATGTTCCTTGCCTGGTTTCCACCTCAATACAGTCAGGCATTTCCCTGCAGCACAGAGCTTTTTCTCCGGTATGAACTTCAATTCCTGTTTCTTTTGCTTTTTCAAGAAGGAAATTGTCAAACTTATCCCTGGAGACAAGTACAGACAGCCGGCGGTCCTTGTTTGCCTTGATCAACTGATCTCTGAATATAACCTTTGCCCCTGTGACTTCCCACTCAATAACATCCTTAGGAAGTTCGAAATCAAGATAAGAGATTGCATGTTCCGAAAGTCCTCCTCCACAGGGCTTGTATCTAGGAAACTTTTCTTTCTCAAGCAGCAGCGTCTTCAGGCCGAGTTTTCCTGCTCTCCTTGCAGCCGAAGCTCCGGAAGGGCCGCCGCCTATGATGATTACGTCATACATACAAGTAGCACCCTCGAGATATCCAGAAATTATTCTAATTTTATGTTTATTTATCCGGAGCTAAGTAAAGTGCTGCTATTAGTTCAAAATTACGATTGAATTAAGAAAAAACCTAAAGGCAGAAAAGGATAAAAGAATAGAAAATATAAAAAAATAGAATAAGTAAAAAGGAGGATAAAGGAGAGAAAAAATAAAAAGGAGGATAAAGGAGAGAAAAAATAAAAAGGAGATAAAAAGTAGGAGAAAGAGAAGAAGATAAAAACAAAATCTCTTGCTCTCTTTGTTCAGCTTTTAAAAGCCTCAAAAACATTCAGTACCTTCTCGTAATTCACTTCTGTCCCAAAGCAGCCGTCTCTTTCCATAGGAATACCATAACTTACAACGTTTTTTCCTTTGAGAGCACGCATTACCTTGTTGATTTCGTAGTCGCAGGCGATCATAAGGACACCGTCGGCGGCTTCCATTTTAAGGATATTCTTTACAAAAGAGGAACCTGTAACAATGAATAATCTATATCCATATTTCTCAGCATCCTTTTTCAATTGAGTAAAGACGCATTTCCCACATGATTTACATTGTATTCCTGTCTGAGTAGAATAAGCCGGGCAGTCAATACTCCGCATGCAGTGTGGAGCCAGAATAATTCTTTTCTTTGTTTTTGCAAAAGCAGATTTATAAGCCTTATTTTTCAGAGATGCCATCCACTTATCCAAAATACGGGTATCAGAGAATTTAAGGAAAAGGTGCCTTAGAGGCAAATAAAAGGAATCAAGTACATTTGAAAAAAACCCTGCAAGATATACATTTCCTGTGAGACTTCGTCTGCTCGCGATCAAAGCTATGCCAGAGAGAATAAGGGAGAAAATAACAAAAAGGAAAAGAGCCTTCCCAATGATATTATACATTGCACATCTCCATTTTTTGAATTATTTCTTCAACATTGGCTTCAGTATTGAAGCAACCATCCCTGAGAAGAAGAACGCCTTGGACAGGAATAAAAGATACGGCCTGCATATTTTCGGAAAGCTCATTATAACAGGCAACACCGATACAAGCTTTGGGATTATATTCTTTAAAGATTTTCTTGACAAAGCTTCCTCCAGGTATTACAAAAACCTGAAAGTTACACCTATCAGCTGCCTCGGAAATTTTTGAGATGTCGCATAGCCCGCACCGCTTGCACTCATACCCATAGACTGGATTGCATCTGGCCTTACAGCTCGGATGGCGCAGACACTGAGGAAGGAGCAGGATTTTCTTGCCTTTGACACGCAGAAAATCATCACACATAACAGCGTTTCGGACATCAATAAGGATATCATCAACAAGGGTATCCCTTATCCTGAAGGCTTTACAAAGCCATTTTGCAGGAGAATAGAAGAGATAAAGCGTAAATAACACGAATCCTGGAAAAACAATTCTGTGATTTTTAAACGAATACGCCCCTATGAGCAAAGCTATTCCGGTTCCTGCAAGAGCGAAAAGAACCAGATATATAAATACTTTTCCTAGGAATTCGTAAGGGATGTACATGTTCATGGAAACGGAAGTATCTGTATTTAAGATTTACTATAAAATAATAAAGATCAAAAAAGAGAAATAAAGAAAGCTGGATAAACCAGCATTTAATTATTTCGGTTACTTAGTCTCAAGGCCTAGAGCCTCTGCGACCAGCTCAATAACGTCCTCGACAACAAGGTCAACTTGGAGTGCGTCACGACCATCCATCAGATTTCTCTTACAGAATGGGCAGCAGCTGGAGAGTATATCTGCATTGGTTGCTACTGCATCTTCAACTCTGGATTCTGCAACTCCTAGAGCAAGATCAGGGAGACCTGCCTTTACACCACCACCGGCTCCACAGCAGCGCTGGAATTCCTTTATCCTGTCCATTTCGACGAACTTGACGCCAGGAATGTGGGAAAGCACATATCTGGGAGCATCAAAGACACCTACATGGCGGCCAAGGTGGCAGGGGTCGTGATAAGTAATTGTTTTGTTAATGGACTTTTCCCATTTAATTTTGTCCTGCTTGATCAGGTCTGCAAGGAACTCTGAAACGTGGACAACCTCAAATGGCAGTTCTTTGCCGAGAAGCCTGGGCCAGTCGACCTTTGCAGCACGGAAGCAGCCTGCACATGCAAAGAGGACCTTTTTGGCGCCTTTCTTCTGGATAGCCTCGACATTGTGTTTTGCAAGTTCAAAAGGCACGTTATTGATGTGCGCCTGACCTGTCCTGATAAGGGCTGAACCACAACACCATTCATCTTTTCCAAGCATAGCAAACTTAATGCCCAGCTTGTTGAGCACACGTGAGGTAGCAAAGGCTAAAGCGAGCTGATTGTACCCTGCAGTACAACCCGTGAAATAGACAATATCTGCTTTGTCTTCAATTTTCACATCTTCTGGAACCCAAGCAAGCCTGTCTTTCTGGTCCTTCATGTAAGGGTTATGGTACTGCCCAATAAGTTTCGGGAACATATTCTGCTTCCCATAAGGACCTATACCTTTCTTTACAAGGTTTGCCCTCATGGATTCCCAGAGTTCCACAGTGTTAATACCTGATTCACAGACCGTTGAACAGATACCACAGGTGGTACAGCCGTGTACGTCGTCTTTGAATTCTTCAAGCTCAGACTTTGGAATTTCCTGCGGGCCAAAGAGCCTTGCTTTAAGCCCATAGGATTTATTCATATATTCTCTCCAACGCAGGATTTTATCCCTTGGAGCTAGTCCTGGTTTCTCGCCAGAAGCGGCATAAGTCGGACACCATTTTACACATTCACCGCAGCGGACGCATGCATCAAGCTCCATAAGCTGAACTGCGGTAAGATTCTTCGTATCGATTGAAGGGGTACGTTTTGCCATCTTTTTATTCGCCTCCTTTATTTGCAAGAATTGCAAGCGGTGTGGCGATTATGTGAATATATTTACTGAATGGAATAAATGCGATACAGAAGAGCAGGGAAATTACGGAATGGAAGAGTGCTGCCGGTGGTGCTAATGAGGGATCAAGCCCAAAGCTCCAGATAAATCCTGTTCGAATTCCATCGGCAAGAAAACCGGAGACAGTAACTAAGAAAACTACTCCGATCAAAACCCAATCATACATAATGGAAGCTTCCCTGACTTCTGAGACAAACAGTCTTCTTACTAATGCTATAAGGACTCCGATAAGCAGGACGTAACCGAAGATATAGTTCGGAAGGGAGAGCATTTCTCTAAATGCCTCAGGGGTAAATGGGAGTTCAATTCCGAGCATTCCGGTCATTTCGACTGCAAACATGAGTCCTGACAGGGCAAAGAGGGTCATCCAGCCTGCGAAGATTGTGAAGTGCATGAACCAGCGAAGAGGGCTTCTCTTGAGAATTCTCCTCTGGAAGAGGATATCAAGAATAAGAATCTCCAGGATAGGCTTTCCATGTCCGTGAGGAGACTCTTCTGTTACCTGTTTCCACCAAGTTTTCAAGAATGTGATCGCACTTCCTTTTTTTCCTTCCTGGGGTTCAAGGGCGTAACCTGTGGCTCCTGCCCCCCATTTCTGGAAGTTAATTATCATACCGTATAAGAAAATCACAACAGCTATTGTGCTGAGTATCATTATCTGGACAAACGTGAGTCTTATTGCATCCGAGAATCCAGAGAAGTATGCCATTTCACTGATAGTTTATTCCTCCTATTTATGGATATCAAAAACTGGGAGTTGATATTGCTTTTACAATTGTCATATTACAGAACATCAATGATAGTAAAGACAGAATGAAAACCGTAGCGACTGTCTGTATAAGGTTTGAATAGTCTGTTAGTCTTTGTATCGATTATATTTAAACGTTATCTTTATTAACAGCACATAAAAAAGCCCACTGAGTCACAAAAAAGAGAGAAATGGATGTGACACAGAAGAGAGACAAAAGGTAAAATGGAGAAAATAAACTCCAAATTATAATAAACATATAATATATTAATCTTATAAAAATGTTCTGATGAAAAAATAAGAGATCAAATAGCAAAAATAAAGTGCAGAAAAAAGTTAATCTGCAAAAAGTAAAACGAAAAATAATGGAGCCACCTCAAAAGCATCTCTGAAGTCAAGAGAATTTTTAAAGTTAAGATAGTTTTGTAGCCCAAAAAGTTTTTACAAGCCCACCTCGGCTTTGAACTTCTCAAGTCCCATTTCGTCAATTACTTCTCCGATCCTTCTTGGCCTCGGATACCCCTTATAGAAATTAATTATTCTTTCAACAAGGTCCATAGCTTGCTCTTCAGTGAGGTCTTTTGCTACTACATTTCCAAGCCTCGGGCGTGGTCCTGCACTGCCTCCAACAGATAAAGTAAAACCTTTTGCTGTGCCCATAAGCCCTATATCCTTAATCATAGGTTCGGAGCAGGAGTTCTGGCAGCCGGAAACCGCCATTTTGAACTTGGAAGGAAGCTGCATCCCATGATACTTCTCATCAAGTTTTAACCCAAGCCCTACAGCATCCTGTTTACCTCTCTTGCAAAAAGTAGTTCCAGGACAGATTTTTACGCTGCGAACACAAAGTCCTATAGCAGCTCCGGGTTTTAGATTCAACTCCCCCCATGCTGCATCCAGGTCTTCTTCTTTTAATCCTACTATTGCTATCCTCTGGGCAGAGGTGAGTTTCAGGGCGGCTGCCCCATATTTCTCAGAGATATCAGCTATTTTTCTAAGAGTTTCCGGATATATGATTCCTCCTGGAATATGGGGAGCAATTGCATAAGTTTCCCCATCTCTTTGCAGGATTGCAGCTTTCTCAGGAAGATCACCTTTCACATACTCGCGACTTACCATATTATACACCCTCCAACTAATTTGATTTCAATTTACATCAGGATTATGTTTTATTTAATGAACTCATCCCTTTTTTCATTTCAAAATCTGTTCGATTTAATGATTTTTTTTCTCAGAGTTTTTTTCTCAGAATTTGACTGTTTTTGTTTTGAATTTCGATATCATTTTGAACTTCGATATCATTATTTGAGACAGGGGTCGGAAAACAGGAAGCAGAGGCTATACTCCTAGAGTCTATCGACTCCTGAATCAATAGCAAACACTACGGATTCTGCTCCAGCCCCTCGATTAGATCCCCCCATATAAATGGCGAAGAATCGAATACTCCGGCACTTTTCCGGATTAGATTTTTCTTGGTTAAATATCACTGGATCTAATAATCCTATTTTAGATCCAAGAGTATATCCACTCGAGATGATATAAAATTGCATGCCTGATGGAGTTTATAATAACATCACAAAATTTGCTGTAACGTTGCAGAATTACTAAAACTTTGCAGAATTGTTGAAATTTTGCAGAATTCTACAAATTAACAGGAATCTAACCGGATTACATCAAGAGAATGATCAGCGATTAGATTAGTGATTAGAACCAGAAAATTAGTGATATAGAACTAGAAAAAGAACTAGAAAAAGAACTAGAAAATAATAGTAATTAGAGCTGCCGGTTAAAAAACATTAAAAAGGTAAAAAGGAGGATCAAAAGATCCTTTTTCTTTATTGTTGTTTTTTCAGTCTTTCCAGAAATCCGTTAAGTCCTGCTTTGTGTCTGGCTTCGTCAAGGGATGCTCTCTCAAAGAAAAGGGCAGCTTTTGTATTTCCCTCTTTCCTGGCTAATTCTGCAGCTTCGGCTTTTTCGACTTCAGCTTTACTTTCTCCCTCAAACATCATTTCCAGGTTCTCAATGGTTGTTTCTTTAACGAGTCCCAGAATTTCAGCTACTTCGGTAGCATGCCAGGCCTCATCCATGGCGATCTGGCGAAGATAAACTGCAATATCCGCAAATCCTTCCCGCTCGGCAATCTTTGACATTGCAAGATACCAGCCAACTTCAGTCGTCTCTCCTTTAAAAGTGTTTTCTAAAATCTTTTCAAGAGCCATTCAATCACCATTTCTTTTAAAATAACTATGTTTATTACAACTATGTTTATTAAAATAACAATATTAATAGGCTAAGTATAGGGCAGTCTTTGGATTTAAGTTTTAGCTACAGTGCAGGATTGATGAGGTTAAATGAGGGTAATGTAAACTTGATCCTGCGGTTTGTTTTTTCTATCCCATCTGCAAACTTAAGACTGATATATTTGGGGAGATAATTAAGATTTCTGAATTCAATAACGGCAATAAGACCTAGACAATAAGACTGAGACACATAGAAAGATAAAAGACTGAGACATATACAAAGACAATCTGCATGAAAATATATATTGATGAGAAGAGATGTACAGGCTGTGGTAAATGCAAGGCTGCCTGCCCAAAAGGCCCGAGGGTTTACTCAATAGAAGAAAAGCAAGGAAAGAAAGTCTGTATCCTAAAGGATCCATCTTACTGCCTGGGCTGTAGAATGTGTGTGACTGTATGTCTGGAAGACGCGATCACGCTTGAAAACTGATTTTAAAAAAGGATTGAGAAATTTGTCATTTGAGATTCGTATAATACTTGTGGAGCCCATGTATCAGGGAAATGTCGGATCTGTTGCAAGAGCAATGAAAAACTTCGGATGTACTGACTTGGTGCTTGTAAATCCCTGTAAACTCGAAGGGGAGGCAAGAGCCATGTCGTCCCATGCAAGAGACGTGCTTGAAGGAGCAAGAGTTACCTCAACGCTTGACGAAGCTGTAAAAGGCGCAAACCTGCTTATCGGGACTACAGGAGTGGGAAGCCTGAAAACCGGAGAACACATCCGCCTTCCGCTTTATACCCCAAAAGAACTCAAAGAGAAACTTAAAACTTACAGCGGGACAATTGCAATCCTTTTCGGGCGCGAAGACAGCGGTTTTCGGAATGATGAGCTCAAAAAATTTGATATGCTCATTACGGTCCCAACCTCAGAAATATATCCAATTATGAATCTCTCACACACTGTTGCAGTGGTGCTTTACGAACTATCAGAACTGGAAGGAGGAAACAATCCGCTTGCCGACGGATTTGACCTCCAGCTTCTATACAGGCATCTGGAAGAATTGCTGGAGGAAATCGACTATCCACCTCATAAAAAAGATAAAACTTTTCTGATGCTACGGAGAATATTCGGAAGAGCAGGACTAACTCCCAGGGAAGTCCAGACATTGAGAGGCATAATAAAAAAAACCGAGAGAAAAATGGGATATGCATTAAAAAAATCAGAGAGCCAGGAAACACAAGTTCTGGAAGACATGGAAAAGTTCATATGAGAATAAACCTGTTTTTACATCAGAAATTATGATGCGTATTTTTAACTTTTTTTAAAATCGTTTTTTGGACAGAAAATTTGTACGAAGATTTGGATAGAAAATCTTGTAACGAAGAATGAAATTTTACCCAAAGCTAGATAGAGAATGATATGACTGAAAAAGAAAGCAAGTGGAATGAAAAGCTAAAAAGGTTTTTTAAAGACTACTACTGGAATGAAATTCTCCAGCTTGCAAACGAGTATCCTGACCAGCGAAGCCTTAGCGTGGATTTTACGGATATCGAGAAATTTGACAGAGCGCTTTCAAAAGAGTTTCTCGAGCGTCCTGGAGAACTCATAGAAGCAGCCGAAGCTGCCCTAAAGGAAATTGACCTCCCTGTCGAGAAACGCCTTGAACAGGCTCATGTAAGAATAATAAAAATCCCGAACAGAGTATCTATAAGAGAGCTCAGAAGCAAACATCTTACTCGATTTGTTGCAATTGAAGGTATGATAAGAAAAGCGACAGAAGTAAGGCCAAGAATTACTAAAGCTGCCTTCAAGTGCCTAAGGTGCGAGCATATTACTGAGGTTGAGCAAAATAGCTTCAAATTTGAGGAACCGTTTGCAGGCTGTGAGAATGATACCTGTGGAAAGAAAGGACCCTTTAAGGTTATAATTGAGGATTCTACTTTTATTGACGCCCAGAAACTTCAGATTCAGGAATCTCCCGAGAACCTCAAAGGAGGTTCCCAGCCTCAGAGTCTTGAGGTGGATTCTGAAGATGATCTGACAGGGAATGTTACCCCTGGAGATAGAGTTATAATTAACGGGATCCTGAGATCCAGGCAGCGCACCCTAAGAGATGGGAAATCTACCTTTTATGACCTGGTACTCGAAGCAAATTCCATAGAAAGACTGGATAAGGACTACGATGAACTTGAAATAACTGCCCAAGACGAAGAAAAGATCCTTGAGCTTTCCCGTGATCCTGAAATCTATGAAAAAATTATCGGTTCTGTTGCGCCTTCAATCTACGGATATGAAGACATAAAAGAAGCCCTTGCCCTTCAGTTGTTTTCGGGCGTTGTGAAAAACCTTCCTGATGGTTCGAGGATAAGAGGCGATATCCATGTTATGCTTGTAGGAGATCCGGGAATTGCAAAATCTCAGCTCCTGCGCTATGCGGTAAAACTCTCTCCAAGAGGTGTGTTTACTTCAGGGCGAAGTGCATCTGCAAGCGGTTTGACCGCGGCTGCCGTAAAAGATGACCTCAACGACGGAAGATGGACAATAGAAGGCGGCGCACTTGTCATGGCTGATATGGGAATTGCTGCAGTCGATGAAATGGACAAAATGAAAAGCGAGGATAAGAGTGCCTTGCACGAGGCAATGGAGCAACAGACCATAAGTATTGCCAAGGCCGGCATTATTGCGACTCTGAAATCCCGCTGTGCTCTCCTTGGAGCTGCGAATCCGAAATATGGGCGCTTCGACCGGTATGAAAGCCTCGCAGAGCAGATAAGTATGCCTCCAGCCCTGCTTTCTCGTTTTGATCTTATCTTTGTTTTACTCGATACCCCTAACCATGCTCTGGACACCAGAATTGCAAACCATATCCTCCAATCTCATTATGCAGGTGAACTCTTCGAGCACCGAGAAAAACTTCCTGGATCCAGTGTTACAGAAGATTTCGTCGAAGCCGAAATGGATGTGATTGAACCTGTTATAGAAGCCGAAATCATGCGAAAATATGTCGCATATGCCCGGAAAAATGTATTTCCAGTAATGGAAGACGATGCTAAGGCTTACCTGATTAACTTCTATACAGACCTTCGAAAAACAGGAGAAGGCAAGAATACACCTGTGCCTGTGACAGCAAGGCAGCTTGAAGCGCTTGTCCGTCTTTCAGAAGCGAGCGCAAGAGTCCGCCTGAGCAATATAGTCACCCTTGATGATGCAAAAAGAACTATCAGAATTACTATGAACTGCTTGAAAAATGTGGGTGTTGACCCCGAGACCGGAGCCCTTGATGCGGACATACTTGCGTCTGGCACAAGTATGAGCCAAAGAAACAAGATAAAAATCCTGAAGGATATAATAAAGAAGGTTAGTGAGAAATATCCAGGAGGTAAAGCCCCACTGGAAGAGGTCTATGCTGTAGCTGAAAGCGAGCATGGGATAGATCGAAATCAAGCCGAAGATAACATAAAAAAGATGAAGCAGCGAGGAGACCTGCTTTCTCCAGATCAGAATCACATCAGGCTTGTTAATTAAGAAAGAGTTATAGTGCTGAAAGTTTGAGGATGTGTTTTCTAGACTCCGAGAAGTGAGAATAATTTACATAACAACTATGTGAGGACGGTTAAGCTGTAAATACTAAAAGGGCAAATAGGTAATTAAAAGGGAGATTATGTATCTAAAAACTTATAAAAATGGGGATCAGGTCCTTGTTGCGGCCTGTGATGAGGAAGTTCTCGGAAAATCTCTGAAACATGGCAAAGCTGTAGTGGAGATCAGCAGGGCTTTTTATGAAGGAGAATGCGTTTCCGAGGAGAAACTCCTGAAAGCCCTTGAAGAAGCCACGACTGCGAACCTTTTTGGGGGAAAAACAATCAGTTGTGCCATAAAATATGGCTTAATCGATCCGGGTTCCGTGATAATAATTGACGGTGTGCCTCATGCCCAGTTCTTCAGGGTTTGATCTGGTGCTGTCAGATTAACTTCTGGAGAAACTGACTAATTTCTGGAGAAACTGACTAATTTCTGGAGAAACTATCCAGTGGTGGTCAGTAGAATTTGAATTTCAGGTCTGGTTATATATTGGAATAGAGTAACATACGTACAAAATAAAAGATCGTGATACAGTGAATGAAAACATTGAAGAAGCCGGAATCAAAATACTGACAGAAGGGGAGCTGATCTCCGCAGTTGTGGATAAACATAGGCGGTTTCTGGAAGAAAATAAAAGAGAATTTGAAGAACTGGAAAACAAGCTGAGCCAGGCTGAAGAAGATGCAAAAAATGCGAAGAATTTCAGAATCCAGATGGAAGAGAGAAAAGAAGTTCTCAAAGAGAAACGCCAGCTGTTTTACCATCAGGCAGAAATCTTCCTTGAAAAAGAGGTATTCCCGAAATTGGACCATGGAACTGGCAGTAAACTTAAGGAAGAGCTTAAGAGACTGAAAAGCCAGATAACCCCTGAAGAGGAGCAGATATTAAAGGATTCATTTATGGAAAAACTGCACGAAGTTGTTCGGGAAGCTGGACTTGAAGAAAATATTCTCCTGCAAACCGAAGCCAGAATAGAGGAAGCCAGGAATGCAAATCAGGAACTCAAAGAAATAGTGCAGTCTGAGAAGAAATTTACAGAGGATGATGAGAACAATAATAAAGAACTTTCTAAAAGCAAGTCCCAGCATAAGTGGCTCAGCACTAGAGTGATGAATCACCAGGAAGCCCTAAAATACTGGGAAAAGTTGAAAACATAACCCATTTCGAAAACACGCGGGTGATAGACATGACCAACGACGTTTCAACCACAGAAATTGCAACGGCCGACCTTTCAAACCTTAACGAACGGGAGCTGAAGAGCAAGGTAAACGAGCTCAGGAGCAGGATAGAGAAAAGCGAAAGACAGTTAGCTTCGATTTTTAAGGAACTGAGGATGAACAGGACCAATATCGACGAACTGAAAGAAAAGAGGGACTCTCTGAACCAGCAGGTTAAGGAAAGGGTTGCAAAAGCACAGGAATTAAAAGATAAACGGGATGAAATTAACAAAGAAATAAGCGAGTACAAGGAAAAAAGAAGTGACGTAAATTCAAAGACTCAAGAACTATTTTCAGGAATTGCGGAGCTTAAAGAACAACGAGACGAATGCAACAAACTTTCCCACGGAAGTGTGGAATCTCTCACAAAAGCTTATGAAGCCGAACTTGACGCTTTTCTTAATAAAGAATTGCCTCTTGCAGTGGAAATTAAAATTTTCCAAAAATTGAATGACCTCAGTAAACGTCTGCAGGCTGCAAAAAAAGCAAATGAATTGCACTCACAAATCCAGGAAAGTTATAAAGAGTCAAAAGGAATCCATAAAAAAGGAGATGTGTTTCATGAAAGGATCCAGGCCCTTTCAGATGAATCTCAGACCTGTCACCTGGAAATGCTTGAAAATTTCAAATTAGCTGACGAAATCCGAAAAGAAGCGAATATGTACCATGCTCAGCTCACGGATAAAATCACAAATATAAATTCAATTAAAGAAAAAATTGACCCACTTAAAACCGGAATTGCTAATAACCGGAAGGAACTCTCCTTATACCTTGATAGGTTAAAAGATCTGCAGCTTACCAAAGATGAACACAGAGTAAGTCAGAAACACATTGATGCTCGCGAAAAGCTCCAGAAAAATGCTCGATTGAGCCTGGAAGATCTAAAGCTCCTTATCGAAAAGGGGGACGTTAAATTCTCCAATGAGTAAGAACTTTATAAGCTCACATGAGTAAGAACTCTATAAACTCACAGAAAAACGTCAACAAGAACGTCAACAAAAAATAGTTTTAGCTAATATCAACAGTTATCTCACTTAATCTCATTTAAACTGATTTTCTTTTTTATCTCTTTAAAATCAACTTTCATTTTTATTTCTTTTAAGTCAATTAAATTTTTTGTATTTTAAGAATAATTTAGTTTAATTCCTATTATATCGATTTGATATTCCAATGAAACACTATGAAAAATATTTTTATCATTCCTATTATTTTTTCTTCCCTTTCCCTGCGAAGAAACTTGTCAACAAAAAAACGGTTCCTAGGCCCAACAGGAAGAGGGGTATATCAAAACCCTTGGCTTGAGTTTCCAGTTCAGAATGGTTAAAAGAGATATTGTCCGAAGCATTGGTAAGTGATTCGGCTGGAGTTTGAGGCATAGGAAGCTTAGGATCAAGATACTGGTATACAGGTGAGAACTTAACCAGCACACCATCTGCTCCTTCATATATCCTGCTCACAGTAAGATTAAGAATCTCGGTAGAGTTGTTTGAATATGAAAATTGAGAGCCTTCTGTGACAATAGCGTGCTGTAGTGGGACTCCTTTTCTACTAAGTTCAATCCAGATTCTTTTGCCTTCGGTATCCGTGCCTTTTACATGAAGCAGATAATCCTGCAAAAAGCTATGAGAATTTCCTGATCTTATGTAAACTTCCCCTCCATCGATCAGAACAATGGAGAGTTTTTCTTTATTCTCAGCAGCTAAAGCAGGTGACACTGAGTAGAGTACAATTGAAGAGCATAAGAAGATAAGAAGGAAAAAAGAAAATATAGAAACAAAGTTAGTTTCCTTATCTTCTATTTTTCCGGGTTTATCTGGAACGCGCATAAATGCATCTGCCTGCAATAATTTCTTCCTTAGTATTGTCGGCTTTTCTTATTACAAGAGCTCCGTCCGGGGTTACCCCTACGGCTTTTCCTTCAATAATTCTTGAGGGCGTTGTGACCTTTACCTCTTTCCCTATCGTATCGGAAAGAGCAAGCCAGTCATTGAGGATATGTGAAAACGGCAGGATTTTGAAATTTATGTACTGCTGCTCAAGCTCGAAAAGCAGATCTTGCAGGAATGAAACCCTCTTTATATGCTTTCCAAGCTCAACTTTTAAAGTTGTGGAGCCTGCACGGAAAGATTCTGGGATATCCTTTAAATCCATATTTACATTAATCCCTATTCCCAACACAATATATTCCACTCTATCCACTTCAGCCTTTGTTTCGGTAAGAATTCCGCAAACCTTTTTCCCATTGATACGGACATCGTTTGGCCATTTGATGCGAGCGTCAAGGCCCATATTGCGAATAACGTTTGCAACCGCAAGTCCTGCAACAAGAGTAAGCCTCGAGGCATGCCTTAGAGAGATTCCGGGTTTCAGGATTACAGACATCCAGATTCCTCCATGAGGAGAAACCCATTCCCTGCCCATCCGACCCCGCCCACCTTTCTGTACTTCAGCGATTACAAGCGTTCCTTCTTCTTCAGACGATGCAATCTCTTTTGCAATACTGTTTGTGGAAGTTACTTCCTCGAAATAATGTATTTTTTTCCCCAGAAGAGTTGTTTTGAGCCCCATCTGGATTTCTTCCGGGTACAGGAGTTGAGGTACGGATTTCAGGACATATCCTCTTTTCGGAGATGATTCTATTTCATAACCATCAGCCTGAAGGGACTTGATATACTTCCAGACCATTGTCCTTGAGATTCCTAACTTGGTCCCTAAATCTTCACCAGAAACAGGGCTTTTCTGTGCATCTTTAAGTGCCTTGATAATTCGAGATCTTTTATCTCCCATCCGTGCACCCCATACAAATGTATGCGTTCCACTGTATATACTTTTTTATTTCAAATTGCTCCATGTCAAATTGACCAGAAGCCCGATCCTACTTTTCTGAAGATGCCTATTACCGTTGCTTTTTCTGTGCCATGTTCACATAGGCATGTACGGCAGCCGTAATAGCTGCAACTTTTTCGTTTTTCGCCTCAAGAGCTGAAGCCAGAGTAGCTCCTTTTTCGGCATCTGCCTTGACAATCTCTTCAATGGAGTCAAGAATTTTATGTTCTTCAATAAAAGCCGTTGTAAGGTCACCCCTGCGGAAGGCAGGATGGCGCATAACCGCTTTGTGGAATGGTATATTGGTCTTTACTCCAACAATCACGTATTCATAAAGAGCTCTTTCCATCCTGGCAATCGCTACATCTCTTGTCTTAGCCCAGACACAGAGTTTCGAGATCATTGAATCGTAATACGGAGAAATTGTGTAGCCTGTATGTACGCCGCTGTCCACCCTGACTCCAGGACCGCCTGCTGATCGGTATCCTCGGATCTTTCCAGGAGAAGGAGCAAAGTCATTTAATGGATCTTCCGCGTTGATCCTGCACTCGATAGAGTGTCCGTCAATAACGATATCTTCCTGCTTAAACTCAAGCTTTTCTCCCCAGGCTATCCTTAGCTGTTCCCTTACGATATCAATGCCGGTAACCATCTCGGTTATTCCGTGCTCAACCTGCAAGCGGGTATTAACCTCAAGGAAATAGAAGTTGCCCTTTGAATAGAGAAACTCTACTGTTCCTGCGTTTACGTAACCAATTGCCTTTGCTACTCTGACTGCGGCTTCTCCCATCTGTGCCCTGAGTTCAGGGGTCATGATAGGGGAAGGAGCTTCTTCAATAAGCTTCTGATGCCGTCTCTGGATTGAGCACTCCCTATCTGAAAGATAAACTGTGTTTCCATATTTGTCTGCTAGAATTTGGATTTCAATATGCCTGGGTTCTTCTACATATTTTTCAATAAAAACCGAAGAATCTCCAAAAGCCGAGCCAGCCATTTGCCTGGTAGAGCTAAGTGCAGTTGCGAGTTCTTCACGGGAGTTAACCACTCTCATCCCAATTCCACCGCCTCCTGCTGAGGCTTTAATCAAGATGGGATAACCGATTTCTTCCGCAATCTTCAGAGCCTCGTCTGCATCCTCAACTGCGTCTTTCGTTCCAGGTACAACAGGCACACCGGCTTTCATCATAAGGTTCCTAGCCCTGATTTTGCTTCCCATCTCGGCAATCACGTGACTGGGAGGACCTATGAAAACAATCCCTTCTTCCTCACACCGTTTTGCAAAAACAGGGTTTTCAGAAAGGAAGCCATAGCCTGGGTGAATAGCTTCAGCTCCTGTACTTTTTGCAGCTGCTAGGATAGTTTCCATATTCAGATAGCTCTGACTGGAAGGAGCCGGGCCTATCAGGTAGGCCTCGTCTGCATATTTGGCAAAAAGGGCGTTTTTGTCAGCTTCCGAACAGACCGCGACAGTGGAAATCCCAAGTTCCCTACAGGCACGCATAACCCTGATTGCAACCTCACCACGATTTGCAACGAGTACTTTTTTGAACATGTATACCTTCCACCTCGTTACATTTATTCGATTGACATTATTATATCACCGGGAGACACGGTATCCCCCTCGGAAACAAAAATCTCTCGCACTGTGCCAGAATGAGAAGCGTTGACAGAGTTTTCCATTTTCATAGCTTCGATGACAGCAACCGTATCTCCCTCTGCCACAGTGTCCTCGACCTTTACCTTAAGAGAAAGGATCATGCCCTGCATTGAACAGCTAACAGCTCCTTTAATTGATTCGGCACTGGGCTTTTTGGGAGAAGCTTCAGATATTGAGACATTCCCACCTACAGGTTCAACCTTGACTTCGTAGATTTCGTCGTCCACTTCGACCTTGAAATGGGTTGGGACTGTATAATTCTGCTGTATTGCAGGGGCAACTACTGCGAGAGCTTCTTCTTCCATTTCTCCTTTCAGGAACTTGGGGGCGATAGCTGGATAGAGAACATAGGTAAGGATATTTTCCTCAGAATCTGCAATCCCCATTTCCTCAGCTTCCTTTTTCCTTTTCTCATACTCAGGCTTTAGAAGATCAGCAGGCCGGCAGTGAATAGGTTCTTCGTTTCCGATTACCTTGCCTATGATTTCTGGGCTAATAGGAGCAGGAGACCGTCCATAAAGGCCGCGCACGTAGTCCTTTACCTCTTTAGGAATAACCTTGTAACGCTCGCCCATGAGCACGTTAAGCACTGCCTGGGTGCCCACTATCTGACTTGTGGGGGTGACAAGAGGCGGATATCCAAGCTCCTCTCTAACCCTGGGCATTTCACTAAGTACAGCGTCGTACTTGTCAAGAGCATTCTGTTCCTTTAGTTGAGAAACAAGGTTTGAGAGCATTCCACCCGGAATCTGGTAGATAAGTACATGAGTATCGATTTGCTCGGAAATAGGGTCAAGTATGCCCCGATATTTTTCTTTCAAATCTTTGAAATATGTAACGACTTCTTCAAAAGCATTCAGGTCCAGACCGGTGTCGTAAGGGGTGCCTTTAAGGGCAGCTACAACGGTTTCGGTTGGAGGCTGAGAAGTTCCCCAGGCTAGGGGAGAAAGTGCAGTATCAAGAATATCGACTCCTGCCCCACAGGCTGCCATATAGCTCAATGGGGCCATTCCAGAAGTACAGTGGCAGTGCAGAGAAATCGGAATGGAAATTTCTTTTTTCATGGCAGTGATTATACTGGTGGCATTGTTAGGGGAAAGAAGACCTGCCATGTCTTTGATACAAATGGAATCACATTCAAGTTCTTCGAGCTGTTTTGCAAGTTCAACATATTTCTCAACGGTATGCACCGGACTTATAGTGTAGCAGACTGTACCCTGTACGTGAGCTCCAAGCCCTTTTGCCACTTTGATAGAAAACTCCATGTTCCGAATATCATTGACCGCATCAAAAATCCGGAAAATATCAATTCCATTCTGGTAGGACTTAGTAACGAATTTCTCGACTACGTCATCTGGATAGTGCCTGTACCCTACGAGGTTCTGGCCCCTGAGTAGCATCTGAGCATAAGTGTTTTTCATTTCTTTCTTGATATCTCTCAGGCGCTGCCAGGGATCTTCGTTCAGGTAGCGGATGCAGCTGTCAAAGGTAGCACCTCCCCACATTTCGAGGGAAAAATACCCGACCTGGTCCAGTTGCTCAACCACCTCGAGCATATCTCTTGTACGCATTCTGGTTGCCAGTAGAGACTGATGTGCATCTCGGAGGATGGTTTCGGTAATTTTTACACTCATAGATGAACCTCTTAATATCGAATCAAAGTAACCCAGTTTACTATTCTTGATAGTATCTTTTAGCGACTTTTCCGGGGGGTTGTTGATGTTCCGGAGCTCTACGGGTTAAGTTTTTGATCCGGATTGAGTAAGCTATATAAATCCTCTAATTACAGTTTTAGTAGAATTTCTTGGGATACTATCGGGAAAAGGGCTTATCAAATTAGAGATAACCACTTTTCCTAGACTGTAACTAAAGGAAATCAATTTTACAGACTTAAACGCAGTACTTAACGTATCTGCGCGGATAAGAATTCTTTAATATACCATTGTTAACAAGTATATACTTTTCCCTTGTTAACATTAAAAATCTTAATTTTTAGAAAAATATCAGGATCTATAAGACAGCTTAAACTTATAAGAAAAACTTTTCTCATTCCCGAAATATGAAATTCATATATTCTGTTTCCTCCCTACAAAGAACCACTGATCGTAGGTTCCCTCAGAATCGGTATTATCTACAATCTCACCTTTAACTCCTGCGTTTAGCAGAGCTCTGGCAAGGATCTCGATTTCAGGCTTACTGCTAACTGTAAAAAGCATGAGAGCGCCCTCACTTGCAACTGAGACCGCCTCTTTTATAATGTTAGTCCAAAGTTCTTTATTGAATTCATAGACAAGTCCAAGCATAAATCCCATTACGGCATCAAAACTACCTGGTTCGAAATATCTAGAAAGGGCAGTTGCATCCATTACAATCGTTTTTCGAGGGTTCAAAACTCCCTGTTCAAGCCCCTGGCAGACTACACATTTATTTATCTCCACAGCTAGTGGATCAAGCCCAAGCCTGTAAAGAGCGAGCGTGGACATCCCATTTCCACAACAAACTTCAAGAAGCTTGCCTTCAGGGTAAAATCCCTTTTTTTGAAGGAGATCGAAGATTTCTGCCACTCTTCGCACACGATTTTCAGAAAAAATATTCTTATAAGATTCAGGCCTGACAGTGCAGCCAGGACAGAGATTCCTGTTTACAAGCATAAGGGAATAGTACTCATTAACCGCATCTCGCCAGTTTTCTGAAGAAATTTCAATATCTTTCTCAGGAGGATTAAAAGAAAGAAGAGAATCTACAAGAGCCTCAAAATCTTTTTTTGAACGAGCTTCCGCAAGAGCTCCAGTAAAAACTGACCAAAAATCTACAGGAACTGTCTCATCTGCGGGATTAAAGAGCAATACCCCAAGCGTGTGCTCCCCTTCCCTAACCCTCAGGAATTGCATCCCCCGCTCTTCTGTAAACCTCCGGATTCCACTTAGATAATCAAGCGTGCGCTCAATTGTCCTTTGGGCAAGATAACTTTCCTCTACAAAATAGATCTCTTCATCAATGCCAAGAAGTTCCTGTAAAAGCATATCTGTTTAATTCGGATAATCTCATATCAAGATTTCGAAAAGGAAGTATAAATATGGCTCATCCCCGAATAGTATTTCCCACGAATCAGCGTTCTTGCACCAGCTGCCCCACAACCGTTGTGCTGGTTGATCACCAACCGTTGCGCCGGTTGACCACCAACCGTTGCGCCGGTTGATCACGCCGTTGATAGGAGTTTTTGATCAAACTTTTCTCAAAAGTTTGTGATCAAACATTTTTTTGAAAAAGTTTGTGGTCAATTTTTTTAAAGGTTTACATAATTCGAGGAAGCTGGAGCATGTGGATGAATATAAAATAAGTAAAGAAGCTGAGGAAAGTAAATAGGGGAGCAAAAAAAGCATTAAAAGCTAAAAAAGAAGTGAAAATAAAAAATAAGCTTATATTTAATCAAATCAATCTACAAAAGTACATTAAATGCTAAAAAAGTAAACCCCAACATAAGCAAAGTTATTTATAGAATCTAATTACAAAATCAAAGTTAGAAGGATAATATACTAACAAAGAAGTAAATTGGAGGATAATATGGCAAAAGTAATACCTTTCGCACCAATTGAACGTTTAATAAGGACTGCAGGTGCTCATAGAGTAAGTGAAAGTGCCGGAATAGCCCTTACAGAAATCCTAGAAGAATATGGGCTTGAGATTTCAAGAGAAGCGATAAAACTTGCAGAGCATGCTGGCAGAAAAACTGTAAAAGCTGAAGATATAAAGCTAGCAAAAGAAATGTTATAAAGCTAGCAAAAGAAATGTTATAAAGCTAGCAAAAGAAATATCATAAAGATAGCAAAAGAAATTTCACAATTTAGGTAGAATACCCTTAAAATTATTTGTCAATTGTATTTGTTCTAAGGGATAAATAATAATATAAAATGCTGGATCTCAGCATTTTTCTATTTTAGGTCAAGCCCCAGTTATGCGGTTGCGGATTCGAGATCAACTATTTTGAGGGATTCCACAGGGCAAATCTTTGAGCAGGCTCCACAACGGATGCAGATCTCGTCACTGAGAATTGCTACCCCGTCTATGACCCGAATTGCCAGTTCAGTGGTTTCAGGATCAAAATCGTCATTTTTCATCAGTTTTGCATTTATAGGGCAAACGGAAGCACAGATTCCGCATCCAACACAATTTTTAGACTGAACTATTTTTTTGTTTTTCTTATCTACCTTTGCCATTAATAGTCACCTCAAGATATCCAGAGAACTGCCAGACAACAGGATTAAGTTACAGGAAGTTATAAAATCAGAATCTGGCTGCAAATATAATCATAAATTTATATTGTTCTGTCGATCATATATGTGATATTTTTAAAATATATGAAGATTTCGAAGCAAGCTTTTTCTGAAAATGCTTGACCACAACCCTTTTAAAAAAGGCTTGACCGAAAACCTCCGGCATCGGCGTGGTCAACCGGCGCAACGGTTGCGGTGCAACGGTTGCAGTGCAACAGTTTAGTCAAAGGGAGATTACATTCCCAGAATGAGATCAGCGAGACCTAAACCTGTCATTGTAACGGCAGTTACTACAATTCCTGCTATCATTACTCCTGCAGCAATGGCCGGTAACGCCTGCCTGAACTTGACCCCAAATACGAATGCTGCTGCACAGCCTGACCACGCTCCTGTTGCGGGCAGAGGAATGGCTACAAAAACTGTCAGCGCAAGAAGACCGTATTTCTCAAAACTCTCAGTATTGTTCCGGCGGGTTCTTGAGAAAAGCCAGATGAAAAATGTATCAAAGATTCGGTAGCGTCTGAGATAGCCTGATACAGGTTCAAGGAAGAGCAGAAGGGGAATTACAGGAAGAAGGTTTCCAAGCACTGAGAAGAAAAAAGCCTCGAAGGGCTCCATTCCATAAATGCCCATTGCAATAGGAATTGCTCCTCTCAATTCAGATACAGGCAGAGCTCCCAAAATCAGGACTGCAAACCAATGGGGAAGTGATCCCAATATTTCTAATAATGAGGTTTCAACAGACATGACGATCATTATATGTTAATATATATTATCTAAATAGAAAATCGGTTCAAGCTGCTTTAACTTTCCTTACAACCTTTTTAGCCCTTGAGAGACCTGGAATATTAGACGAAGCTGTATCCGCGATTAACCCTTATAGGCACTAGAGAGCGCAAAATGTGCTAGTAAAGCTTCAAGCTGAATCTTTTCAGTGGCTCCTTCAGTGAGCCTGAAATCGATCTCACCTATTATATCTACAAGTTCAACAAGACGTTTTTCAGAAAGCCCGAGATCCAGAATCATCCGGTCATCCATTCCGGAAATCGCCCTGTAAATCTGTCCAATTATGTCCTCCCCGGAAAGCCCCTCTTCATAGAGCAACCTGTTCAGTTCCTTTCGTGCAGCCCTGAAATTTCCACTCAAGGCAGTTTCAATAAGGTTTCTGATATCATCAGGATTTGCGGTTGCAGTAGTTCTATAAATGGTTTCCCTGGATATAGGCTTTTCTGGATCTAAGAAAGCAGCAGCTTGGAGAGAATTCACGGCTTTTCTCATATCTCCCTGAGCTACGTAAACAAGAGCTTCATATCCGTCTTCAGTGATGGATAAATTCTGATCTTTAGCTATGTATTCAAGGCGTTTTCTGATAGCCTCGTCGGAAAGGCGCCTGAATCTGAAAACTGCGCAGCGAGACTGGATAGGTTCGATAATTCGAGAAGAATAGTTACAGGATAAAATAAACCGGCAATTATTGCTGAAACGCTCCATTGTCCGTCTGAGTGCAGATTGGGCATCAGAGGTCAGTGCATCAGCTTCATCCAGAAAGATAATCTTGAATCCAGCTCCTCCTATAGGAGCAGTTTTTGCAAAGTTTTTAATTTTTGTCCGGACAACGTCAATACCTCTTTCGTCAGACGCATTGAGTTCGGTAAAGTTTTCACGCCAGAGGTCCTCCCCAAAAGTCTCTCTTGCAATCGAAACTGCAGAAGCCGTTTTCCCAACCCCCGGCGGCCCAGAAAAGAGGAGATGGGGAAGGCTTTTCGTAGTAACATAGGACTTCAGGCGTTCAATTGTTTCTTCCTGTCCTGCCACCTGGTCCAATCGGACAGGTCTGTATTTCTCAATCCAGATCTCTTCTTTAATCGTATAGTCCTCCATTAATGCTTGCACCATATTTAGAGAAGAAGGTATTTAATCTTTTGAATGTTTGTGATTTTTAGTATATAAAGGGATATTCAATTATGCTTTCAATAAACTGATACATCCGGATGCCAACCAAATATATATTAATTTTCTTACATAACTATTTTAAAAGACTCAGATTGGAAAGGCAGATTTTTACAGGATATTCTAAATATCAAGTTTATATAATCTATTTTTTAATAAAAAATAAGTAGAAATTATTGTAAGATATCCACCTGCTATATTGAAAGAATAGGGAAAAGTAATCTTAAATAAAAAAGTTATTATTGTTACAAAAAGCCACAGAATAAAGCCTATTAATGCACTTTTCATACCTATAATATCAAGATTTTTTTCAATTCTGCTCATATTCTTACTACACAATAAATAATGTCCAAAAATCAGAAAGAATAAAATAAGACCTGCTACAAGCCATTGATCTATTTGACCCCAATATTGAGCCTTGATTATCTCGTTGCCATTTACAACGATCACTTCTGAAAACAATAACATTTTTATTTTATCTATAAATATGAGCCAAAAATAAAATAATACAATTCCAAATAAAACTCCGATTACTTCCAGAATTTTATTTGGAATTGAGGTCGTATCCTTCATATAATAAAACCTCTCAATAATTCAATTTGAGTTCCTATTACGGATTGCCTATGCTAGCTGCATCCCATAGAGTATATGCAGAAATCCTATAGTATTCTGGAAGGTTCATAATATATGGTGCTACAGGAATAATAATTCGATTCCATTGATATGAGTCCCAGTACCAAATGCAACCTTCTTCATCAAGGAGAACGGAACAAACGGCGTTACCGAGTATTAATCCCAATGCTGCCCCTACAACTGCTCCAGCTACTTGACCCATATAGGCGCCAACTGCAGCACCTGCAGCAATTGGTGCTAGATTAGCTATCGTGTTTGATTTTGTATCAGATATGTGGTGATGTTTAAGTTCATTGCCTGGAATGTAAAAGTTTTGCCACACTTCGCCAGTATAAGCATCATAATCTGGATGTGGATATTTAATCCCAGAGCCTTTAACAAAACTGACTCCGTCCCATGAATAGCTAGTAGACATGGGTGTTGCTTGCTCATCGAAGACATTTTTAGTATTAGTACTAAGTAATTTCTCAGTTACTTCAGGATCAAGAGGGTCGTAATCTGTGACATATGTATTGTATAACTCTCCATCATAATACACATTTGTCGTGTATTTTCCAGATATATTTGAAATTTCATAGTTTATTATTGTACGCTCATTAGAGTTTATATCTTTTATTTCCATTACAGCTTCTGTGTGCTGAGAATTGGATTTTAAAGATATGAGTGTATCTCCAATTTGAATTATATTGGATGTCCATGTATTTTCTATAACTTCAATTTCAGGTACATCTTCCATAATCACTTGACTTTTATCCATTATATGCGGACAAGTTATTTGATTCGGCCTGGACCGTCACAGCCGGGATAAAAGCAATACTCACAAGAAGTATCGCTGCAAATATTGCGCCTATTCTGATTTTGTTCTTAATCATTTCTATTACTCCTGTATATTTTACCCTGGAGGCAAGATTAAATAAGCTTAAATATTCGCAAAGCTAACATAATCGTGCCTCTTAGGGCATGTTTTATGGAGTTCGTATGGTACGGGAAATACTTTTGAACTCCATAAATTCTTTTTTATTACTTCTTTATATCTTTTGTGTCCAGATTCTCTGACAATGTGATTTTCAAACGGATTTCGAGTCTGGATTACTTTCTAATATTTTTATTGTTTAATGATTTGGCCATAAATTATTTATTTGAGTATGTGCCCCAACTCATAGTCAAAAATAGTTATAAAAGAAAAGATTATACAATTTTAACATATATAAGTTTTATTTAAGTTAAGGAGTACTAAATATAGACTTCTTTGTTTATAGATTATTTAATTCTGACTATACTGGTGTCATCAATTAAAGAGTTTGAAGGACGGGAACTTAATGTTATTGTGCATGCGCCTGAGTAAAATTGTTTTAACCTCTGAAATTTAATATTTTATATTTGTTGTTTTGTTGAAGTTGACGGGCTGTATCCCGCCATTAAAATGACGGGAATTAGTCCTTCTTGTTCCTAAAATCTCATAGAAAAAAGATGGGCTCTTCGCTATTTTGTGTGGGTTGAAAATAATTGCCCAGTTGAAATGTGACCACCCGAAATCAAAAAATATCGATCTTGAATATTGTTTTCCGAACGAAGTGTTTTCAAATAGTATTCATATTTAGGAAGTGACTATAAATTACCCACTCGAAATGGTGAAGAGCTAAAAGATGTAATGGAGAATAGAAAGAGCGGAGAATTGAAAAAAAGTGCACGTGATAATACTCCAAAAAAGAGAGTTGAAATTAAAAAATGGAGGTAACTATTCAGCCCATCAAAACATGTCTGTTGCTATCGGTTCTAATGAAAATGAGGAATCCGAGAAATAACTGATGAACAATTAAAAAACGCAGTCAATCACCAGCAGTCAAAGAAAATCAATTTACAGAAATTTGTCTATCGAATCTTAGTAAAGATGGCTATTGATGTTGTTTTATATAGGCTGAATAGTTACAAATGGAAGATAGAAATTAAAAATTACGAGATATAGAATAGCAGAGAAGGTTTAATCCATAAACACGGTATGCAAAGTTTCATAGATAGGCCCTTTTGGAGTCAATATGCTTTTCTTTAAAAGTACTTTATTTACCCACATAGTACCAAGTTCTATATCCTTTAATTCTTCTACTGTATTTATGAAAGCGTTTTTCTGATCTTTCTTGAGAAATTTCACTCTGGCAAGAGTGGCATGGGCAGTAAATTTTCTATCATTTTTTTCGAATTTGAAAGGCTCCAATAAACTCTCTATGTTTTCATGTAACTCTTTAAAATTTCCGGTTGCCCCAAGCCAAAGGACTCTGGGATTAGAAAGTTTGGGAAAAACTCCAAGTTTTTCTACTTTTGCTTCGAAAGGTTCGCATGTAATGGAATCCAGAGCTGCGGAAAGCAAGGAGATCTTTGATTCATCCACATTCCCCAGAAACTTCAAAGTTATGTGAACGATTTCAGGATCAACAAATTTCAGATCAAAACCAGAGAACCTGTCCTGAAGCTCACGAATCTTCTCTGTAAAACTGGAGTCTAATTCCACTGCTATAAATGTCCTGATCAAAGCTTTCACCAATCTTAATTGAAAAAAGAACCAGAAAAATCTTCCTGTGAACTTTCTCTTGGGAAGACTGAATATAGGCACCGTTTTCACACACTGTTTCCAGAAGAATTGTAAACCCCTGAAGAACCCTAAGAAAAAAGAAATGAGAGAAAAAGTATAAAAAAACAGAAAAGAAAAAAGCAAAAAGGTAAGAGAAAAAAAGTACAAAAAAGCAAAGAAAAAGGTATAAAAAACAGGAGAGAAAAAAGATCAAAAGGCAGGAAGTAACAAAAGAGGATAGAAAAGAGGCAGGGCGGATGCAATAATATGATAAATAAGTACTAGGAGCTTAATAAGCTTAAATATTTATAAATTTGGCTTCAATGTTAACCTGAGGAAGATTATGCTAATCCTGAAAGAAACGCTAAGTTAAAAAATAATAACAATAATTTAAGAAAAATAGTGTTAGTTCAAAAGAAATAGAACTAACTTTAAAAACGAAAGTTAGGACCTTAAATAGGTTGCTGCAAAAAGAAAAAAGTGATGAATCACATGGACAGAGCACGTATAATTGCAGAAACGGCAGCCAGAATTTCCAGAGAACTAAATGCTGCCGCAATTATGGTTTCCGGGGAGTTGAGTTTTGAAGGGATTGAAACAGGGGGAATTCCGGTTTATTACATTTCCATGCGCCCGAAAAGCATAATAGACCATCTGATATCCACTGGAAAGGATGGAAAGAGTCCTCTAAAGGAACTCGGCGCCCAGATAAATCGGGAAGCTTCAGGTAATTCGGACCACCTCCAGCAAGCTGCCGCCATAGAGTACGTGCTTGGAGAGCAGGAGAATGGGATTATAGTAGGCGTAGTCGAAACCCGTGGCTCAAGTTCAATTATTGTACACAACCTCGATGATAACCCTCTTGTAAAAGCTATGAAAGAGTGCCAGGAGAGAATAAAGCCTGAAGTTATGAGTGCGATTATGAAAATTTCATTTGATATCGTTTTGACAGGCAGGGAAGGAAAGAAAATAGGAGCTGCCTTCATTATAGGTGATTCCGAAGAGGTCCTGAAACGTTCTCACCAGATAATACTTAATCCATATGCAGGTCATGACGAAATCTACCGGGACGTCCTTGACAAAAGGAATTGGGAATCCATAAAAGAATTTGCGCAACTTGATGGAGTTTTTGTGGTGGATGAAAAAGGCATTATCCGGGCAGCAGGGCGCTATCTTGACGTTGATGGGAGAAATATAGATATTGAAAAGGGGCTGGGAGGAAGGCACGTCTCGGCAGCCGCAATCAGCAGGGATACGGTTGCGATTGCAGTTACTGTATCTGAATCGGGTGGAGTTCTCAGAGTTTATAAGGATGCAAAGGAAACAATCTGCATGGACTGTATGAATCCTGCAGTAAGGTATTACTGATTCTGAGAACCAGAGATTTTTTCCAGAAATCAAGATTTTTAAGTCTTACTATAAATACCAAACTCAAACTTTTTAGGATCAGGAGCTTCGGCGGAGTGTGTAAGAATTAGAGCAGCCTATACATTCATAAATGAAGAACACACACTCATAAATGAAGGAAGTGGGGCAATTTCATGAGAAGACAACTTTTTTACATCCCTTTCAGTCTAACATTGCTGTTTCTTTTAATCTTTATTCTGATTTTTGGGTTTAGTTTTCTGTTTTTTGGAGTGGTTGTTTCTGCGTTTATGAAAATCGGCTTCTCGGTAGGAGATGCATTCCTTATCCTGGTACTATCCCTCCTTGGAAGCAGTATCAATATTCCTTTGATGACCCTTAGATCCGATATTCCAATAGTTAAAGAGAGTTATATCCGTATTTTTGGTATCTCTTACAGGGTTCCAGTCAGGCGCGTGATAAAAAACGAAACAACAATTGCTGTCAACGTAGGAGGGGCAGTTATTCCTGTTCTGATTTCAGCTTACCTTCTTACAAGATTCCCTTCTTCTCTCTTGCTTGCAGGAGCCGGCATTTTAATAGTTACAGTTATAACTCATTCAGTAGCAAGGCCGATTCGCGGGATAGGTATTGCAACTCCAGCCCTTGTTCCACCCCTTGCAGCTACTCTTGCTGCAGTCCTTCTGACATCGGTTATTCAGATTCCGGGTTGCCCGGTTGACCAATGTCGTGTTGTTACTGCCTATGCAGGAGGCGTAATTGGAACTCTTATAGGGGCTGATCTTCTTAATCTGGGAAAGATCAAGGACCTGGGAGCTCCGGTTGCAAGCATAGGAGGAGCAGGAACCTTTGATGGGATTTTCCTGAGCGGCCTCATTGCCCTTCTTCTGATTTAACAAAATAATTAAAATTTAAAACAACTAAAGCAGTTGAAACAGCTAAAACAATTAAAACAATTACAAAGATAGGAAAAGGCAGCTAGAAGGTTAAAAATATACAGAAGGTTGAAAAAATATAAAAAGCCGGAAAGGAAAAAAGGAAGAGAAAAAGGGTAAATTAAAAGTGATTATTTTTTAATCCCACTTCCAGGATAAGTTCTCTTAAACCCTCCTTTTTAGAAGAGCCTGGCATAGAACGATCCCGAGAGCTCCTGCAAGTATTTCGAAGCCAGGAGTTCCTGCAGACATTTTGAGACCAGAAGTTTTTAAGGAAGCTTCTACGCTAGTGTTTTCTTCAGGATGGTTATTACTGCTCTTTGGGTCGTCAATATTATTCAGAATAAGAGGAACAGAGGATGCAGACTCATTAGAGACAGTCTCAGAATCATTGGTATTAAGTACTGTTTCTGTTACGTTTGCCTCTTTTTCCCCTTTTGCAGAAGTCATGTTTTCTTTGGGCCCTGGAGCATTTTTATCCTCTATAGTAACTTCGGTTGCTGGGTAGATGATGTAGCCTTCCGAAGACGTACTGCCTTTCCCCTCATCTGAGGTCTGGAAATACCACGAATCGGTAAAATAGGTCTTTTTGTCTTTCTTCAGATTAAGGTTGATCGACTTTGAGTTTGCGAGTACTATCTCATCTTTTGAAGCTTTTTTTACCTTAAACCCTTGGTATTCATCTCCTTCTTTGATAACCAGGATGTCATCTTTGTCAATAAGCCAGGTGTACTTGAAGATAGCAAAAGAATCAGTAGCACTCGTGAATATAGAGTCTACGTAGGTAATAAAGTAGAGCTGGTCTTTTCCTTTCCCAAAGTCTGCAGTCGCAGTAAAAGTCTGACCTTCAACTGTCCCATCAGCTTTCACAATTCCGGACTCGAGCTCTTGATCGTTTTTAAACAAGGAGAACCAGACCTTATTGCCCTCAGTGTCAATCTGGTTAACAGTCAGAGAATAATTTTTCCCGAGTTCCCAGGTCTCACCAATTTTCAACTCTTTTTTATCACTGCTTTTCTGGTTGATGACAATGTTTGCAAGCTGCTTGGCATCATTTTCAACGGCAACATATGGCTTTCCGAACCATGGAAGTCTATAATAAAACATCCCTCCAAGCTGCTCAGGAGTTGTATTGGCGTTCAGTTTAAGGTCGGATACAAGTGCGTATTTGTTGGAATATTGTCTTGTAGAATATACAAGCTCTTCTTCACCTATAAAGTGGTTTCCGGGGTTATTTTTTCCAAGTTCGTCCTTGCTGTCTTTTTCAACATACTGTAAACGTTCTCCCGACCAATTTTCGGAAGCTACAAAAGCCATGTGTTTGTTAATAAGATAGTTAAAGCCGCCAAAGGTGGCAGCATTCCAGCAGAATTCATCGGATGAAGTTTCACCGGTATCAAAGGAAAGCCCTCTGATCTCAGGTGCTGCATGGCTCAGGGAGGGAAGTAGCAAACAAATCGCGAACGCAGCAAAAAGTGAACAAAAATTTTTTCGGATACACAGGTTCATGAATATCACCGCTCATTTCCATTAATTCAATCTATTAAATCACACTAAATCACACTAGCAAGAAACTAAAGTAATTTATTACAAATTATCTTAAAAGTAATAACTAATACTAATAATTAGTTAATTAATTTTACGAATTATAACTGATAAATATAAACGTATTATTATACCAAACATAAATAGTAGAAAGTAAAAGTAATCCAGCTTACCAGGAAAAAGAGAGAGCAGAAAACATTGAAAACAAAAAGAAACAAAAAGAAATAAATGAAAAAAGATACAAAAAGACAAAAAGAAGAGATAAAAAAGTCTGCAGAAAAGATAAGGGCTCAGATATAGTCAGCCTTTACCTTGCGACCCTTACCTTTGAATAGAATTGATTTTCCAGCCTGATACTGAATCAGCCCTTCACCTTGAAACGAAGCAGGGCTGCGATTCCTCCTAATTTATCAAGCTTTTCTCCGGGTTCGAAAGCCGTGCTGAAAACAACAACCTTTCCCTGGGCCTGTTCAACTTGCCTTAGGAGTTTATCGATATCCTCCCCTTTTTCCCGCCCTTCCCGCAGAGTTTCATCGGCAACAAGCAGGGTTTCGATAGCCCCATAATCAAGGGCATTCTTAACATCTGCCAGCCCATACGCAGCCTTGCCGTCCATTGAGATTTCACGAATAAGGTCTTCCATTAAGGTTGATTCCCGGGCTATACGGGATTCCTGCATAATGCGGTCCACTGCTCCTCTGCGGAGAACTTCCTGAAAACCGGACATTCCTATCATAGAAGTATCTTCAATTAGAGCTTTTGAAGCCATAGCAGGTTCGATTTCCTGAAAATATTTTAAAAAGTCCTCTTTAGTAAACCCTGGCCCGGCAATAACTATAGACGCTTCTTCAGGGACAGCATGCCTCAGTTGCTCTATAATTTCTCTGAAAAACTCATTCCTCAAGCTAGTCTCTCGCTTTCCAGAGGACTGCCGAATATGAGAATAGATCTCTATACCATAGTGGTGCACAAAGCCAATATCGGCGTCACCCTCTTCTATTGCGATCATGACGACTTTCGGGCGCTTCGAAGCTTCCTCAGCGTCCTCGATTCGCTGAAACTGATCATTTTTCCAATGTTCCTTTACGATGGAAAGATTTGTCCCGATCTCGACATTGAGGGTATGATAGGAGCCTACGTCCATACCATGCTCTATCACCCCATGTATCCGCAGACGGTTCGCAAACTTGTGAAACTCGATTCCCTCAACCCTGATTCCAAGCCTGATTTTTACTTTCTCAACCTTCTCAGGACGGATTTTATCACTTGCAGTATCGGCTTTCCGTCTGGTAACCGCAAAAACCAGATCCCCTTTTTCGATTATATATTTCAGGTGCCAGAGATCGTCAAGGGTTTCGGCTGTTATTGCAATCTCCCCTTCCCTCCCCTTAAGGGAACGCTTTGTAACTCTCATTCTTTTTTCACTCCACCCATTTCAATTCCCTCTTCACTCCCTCCCCCGGATTTCTTTTCAATCTTCTCTTCAATTTTCTCTCTGAATTCCTTTTCAAATTCCACTTCAGCTTCTTCTTCAGATCCTATTTCGAATTCTTCTTCGCTTTTTTCTCCTGATTCTATTTCGAATTCTTCTTCAATTTCTTCTCCAGATTCTATCTCAAATTCTTCTTCACTTTCCTGCTCTTGGTCCTCAGGTTCGATCTCTATTCCTGAGGTTTCGTATTCTCCTCCATGCTCGGTTTTCTTCCCCTTCCGTTCAGGCTTCTGGCTCTTTAAGTCTGATTCTCCGGGTGGGACCATCATGGCTACCTGATCAGGAGAGGCGATCTGCTTCACGAAACGAGGGTCATTGAGTTCATCAGCATAAATCCTGTAGATCTTTTTTGAAATATCATTCTGATTGAAAATTCCTGGAATTATTTCAAGGATATAATCTCCATGCTTCCGGACGGCAGAAACAGGTCCGCCTATAACTCTTGTCTCGCCTTTTAGCTGAAGCCCAACTGCAACGCCGAGAGGGACGTCTTTAAAGTAATTGCGCTCTCCACGGATGATAAAAGACCCTTTTTTTACATACTCTCCTGATTCCGGGGTCTTTGAGACTTGCTCGGCTTTGACCCAGTAGCAATCCCCACTGAAATGCCCGGCTTTCCAGAGGCTGGAATATGAAACAGCAAACTGTGCAGTCTCTTGCAGAGTAGATTCGGGTATCTCTTTTCCGCCTGTTTTTATAACGGTGAGAGGAGCACCCGGTGCTTGGGTATGGAAGACAAGATCTCTCTTTTCAATATACTTTTTGAAAACTTCCTCATTGGTGTCTGCATCCCTGCCTCCTACAACAAGGAAACCGTCCGAAGATACAAACCATCTGAACCTGTCATACCAGTGCCTTTTCCTGGATACCTTAAGCTTCTTCCCTGCCTTTGCAGCCTTTGCCACAGCCTTTTTCTCCATAGCCTTTCTGGTATTGTCAATAGCTTTCAGAGCGCCTTCTTTTTTCTTGTTAAATTTCTTAACTTTTTCATAGTATTCCTGAGCATTCTGCGGCACTGTCTTCCGGATGTCAAGATTTACATTTTTCCCGTCAAGCCCTACAGTTATAGTTCCGGTCCTGGGGTCGATATTTGTTATCTTTTGCGCAGCAGGCACGGTCTTTTTTGCCTGTTTCAGAATTGAGCGAATCTCATCCCAGGAGTAACCCTTTGCCCTTGCGCCGTTAAGCACGGAAAAAAGTTCTTCGATAATTTGATAATTTGCATAGACTGTCTCAGCAAGGGTATTATTCTTCTCGATTTCCTTTTCGAATTTCTTAAGGCTTTCTTCCTGCTGGAGAAGCCGTCGTTCATAAACGTCAAGGTTTTTTTCCTTTTTCTGAGCCTCTTTTACCTTTTCGACCTGTTCAAGCGCCTTTTTTCCAAAGAATTCATCAAGTGCCGTATTAAAGGAATCAAAATATTCTTTTTCAAATCCGGAATAGCGAATTAGGTCAAAAGGAAGCACATCGAAAGTTTCCAGCTTTCCGTTAATTTCCTTTTTCACATGCTGAGACCTGAATTTTGGAGTATCAGCTTCAACCTTGGCTTCGGGTTTAAGTTCAGCTTCAGGTTCAAATTCAGTTTCGGATTTAAGTTCAGCTTCAACCTCAATTTCCCTATCACATTTACTTTTTTCTTCTGCGCTGAACAACGGGGAAAAAAGGTCATGCATTGCATTGCAGAGCCTGGATGCATCCTCTTGGGTTGCTTCCTTTGAAGGCTTCGATTTATCTATTTCTGCCCTTGCACAGATTTCTTCTGCCAGAACGCCTCCGAGATTGAATCTTGTGGCTATTGTCCTCACAATATCAGCCTTAGAACTGGAAAAAGCCTCCATAAGGTCTGAAACCTTGGCCTTTATAGGGCTCAATTGTGCCTCAGGCAGCTCGTAAATTTCCCCACTCCGAAGCCGCCTGTCCTTTAAGGTCACAGGATTCATAGGCAGGATAATCCTGTTTTCCGAATCGACAATAAGCACGTTTCCTGGAGCAAATAGCTCCACAATAAGAGTATTCAGGATTCCCCCTCTCTCGATCCCGATTTTTACGATTCTGTCAAAATCATGCTGCTCCACAGATACTATTCTGCCTCCCATCAGGTACTTTCTAAGCAGCATTGGAAAAGCTTGGGGGAGCTTTGGGCTCGCCCTGAGGTATTTGCTAAGATGGATGCGCTTCCCAGCCTCAATAACCAGGTTGTCCCTGCCCTGGTGAAAAACGTAAAGATTGATGCGAATTTCTTCATTGGCTGGCTGGTAAATCTTCCCAATCTTCGCATCAATTATGGACTTCGGCCCTGCTGACAGCTCGGCAACCACTGCAGCAACGTCGGCACTTGACATATCCTGCTTCATGAAGTGGATATAATAGAGGCTTTTCGTATAAGTGTTACTGTAGAATTCTTTTTATAGTCAACTATGATATCAAGGAAGGAGGTTATAATTCCCTCAAAAGGCGAAACCCTAGATTGGCGAAACAACTTTCAGGTTCGCGCTTGAAGCGGCCAGCTGAACGGCAGAAATTGGGATCACAGAGCCAGCTACATCCACGAGAAACCCGATTGGAGCTACTTCCGTCTTCCCACGCACTCCCATCTGAAGGAGCGGCGCTGTAACTTTCATGCCACTCGTCCTGCACCCATTCCCAGACATTCCCATGCATATCATAAAGCCCCCAGAGGCTTGGTTTTTTCTGGCCAATTACGTGAGTTTTACCGCCTGAGTTTCCAGCATACCATGCATATTCATTGAGTTTTGACTCATCCTCACCGAAGAAACACCTTGTCTGCGTGCCTGCTCGGCAGGCATACTCCCATTCGGCTTCTGAAGGTAAGCGATACTTATCAGTTCCTTCTTTTTCATTCAGCTTTGTGATAAATTGCTGGGCTTCTACCCAGGAAATCATCTCAACAGGGCGGTTTTCACCTTTGAAGTGCGAAGGATTATTTTCCATTATTTTTTCCCACTGTTTTTGCGTGACAGCCGATCTACCCAGATAAAAAGAGTGTTGAATCGTAACTTTATGGGTCGGAGATTCAGAATCCGATCTGTCCTTCTCTTTGGAGGGTGACCCCATCTCAAATTCCCCTGCTGGAATCAGTACAAATTGCATACCTGTTGAAAGACTGGTAAAGATTTCAGTATCTTCCAGATTATCTACCAGCGTGAGGAAAGATGACTCTTCAGTTTCCTCTTTAGTTTCTTCATTTTTCAGATAGTATCGAATTGTATTAATGTAATTCTTAATATTGAACTTATTTCCTATAAGCCCACCCCATAAGATATTTCATTGAATTATCAGCTCTTGTTTTAAGCCTTAATTTGTCAGATTCTATATTCTGTAACATTTATGTAACATTTATTGTTGTTCATGCTAAGATTAGATCTTATTGCCATAAAACACCTTGACCATAGAATTGTCACATGTTTAATAACACATAGAGGTTATCAGAACTTAAAGGGAAAATATTTGAACCCAGATTGACTTTAAAACTTTTTTTTTAAAAAAACTAATATAACCAAAAGTAAATTATGAGATAATTTATCTTAGGGAAAAACAATCAAGTCCTCAAGCTAAGTCCTTAATTAAAACCTTAATCAGAATCCTTAGAAACCCTAAGTTAAAACTCTAAATCAAAACCTTGATCAAAATCCCTAGTAGAAACCCTAAATCAAAATCCCTAGTAGAAACCCTAAATCAAAATCCCTAGTAGAAACCCTAAATCAAAAACTTAGTCAAAAACCTTCTTAATAGCTACTAACTAAATCCCTGATCAGAACTACTAAACCCGATTCCCCTGATCAAATCCCTAACCAAGATCCAAACCCCTAGAAGTTATGAAACCATGGACAGTCGAACGACCCGTTATTTGAAAACTCGTTTCCAGAATTATTATAAAAATGCTAAAGTTAGTCTCCCTGACCACTTGCCTAATAGAGAATGGGCTTTTATTTTCTATGACGATATGCCTAATAAGTTGATGCACAGGCATAGAGCTTTCGGCTCACCCGGAGAAGCTCTTGACTATCTTTACGGCATGGCTCCCGCACATGTTTACAATTCGACTGCGTACTACGAATACCCTGATGCTAGAAAAATGAATGAAAAAAACTGGCTTGGAGCAGAATTGATTTTTGACCTTGATGCAGACCACCTGCCCGATGCCCCGAGGGACTACGCTGATATGCTTGAGCTTGTAAAGAAGGAGACTTTTAAGCTCATTGATTTTCTTTTAGAGGATTTTGGATTCTCAGAGCAGGAGATTGAACTGGTCTTTTCTGGAGGTAGAGGATACCACCTACACGTGAAACACCCAAAAGTGATTGGTTTAGATAGCTCTTCACGCAGAGAAATAATTAATTACATAAGTGGAAGAGATTTAAGAGAAAACAGCGATTATTTAATTACAGAAGAAAAATTATTTGGAGACTTTGGAACGGGGTCCAAAATATACAAAGGGAAAAAACAAGGGGTAACGATAAAAATAATCCAAGGACATGACTGTGGATGGGGAAAAAGAATTGCTGAGTATATAGTAGACTACTTAAAAGAGGAAGTCAGCAAAGAAAATAAAAAAGATATGTTTAAAGATTTGCGTGAAAGTTTAAAAGACGAAATCCCAATAGGCCAGGGAACTATAAATAAATTAATAACAATAGGAACGGACGAAAATGCTCTTAACAGCATATTGGACCGAGGCCAACTTGAGTTTGGATTTCTAAAAAATTCAGGAAAGATTTTTGAGTACTTTGTGAAACAATCGGTTCAAAAGTATGCTGTGGATTTTGGAGCAAGTGTTGACGAGCCTGTGACTGCGGACATTAAACGCCTAATTCGGGTGCCAGGCTCATTGCACGGCGGATCAGGAATGCTGGTTAAGAAACTTGCTTTATCTGAGTTAGAGATGTTTGATCCACTCAATGATGCAGTTATCTTTGGCAACAGGCCGGTAAAGATAACAGTTTCAAAGCCATTTTCAGTACAATTAAAGGGCAAGGATTTAAGAGTAGAAGAAGGCATACAGGAAATTCCTGAATATGCGGCAGTGTATCTAATTTGTAGAGGTGTTGCGGAGTATGGATATAGAAGAAATCAGCCAAGTCCTGTATAAGGAAAAGAGCCAGACATTAAAGGCAATTCCGGCTGATTTTTACTTGGAAGCTGAGAAATATATCCGGGAACTTGAGATAGAGATTGGAAAAATCGACAATTCCCGTTCTCCAGAGGCAAGGTTCCTCCGCGATGAACACGAAAGAGCACTTTCAGACCTCGAGACAATCTTCATGAGACGGATAGGAAAAGTTATTACCAGGGCAACAATCCAGTCTCATGCGGATAAACCTATTTCAAAGGATATCGAAAAACTGCTCCCTGCGGAAAAAAGGCTTTACGATCTTGTACTTCAGGGAATTAAAGCCGCAAAAACTGAACTATTAAATCCTATTCTGTACCCAGATTCTGAGAATCTTGCAGTCTGGCCCGAAATCGTAAAGGAGAGAAAGGTTCCAGCAGCTATAGGAGGGGGAATAGGAGCAGAGCCGGACAAAAATGATATAAATGAAGAATACGTTGTTGTTCGAATACTGAAGGACTTACCAACCTTCACAGGTGCAGACGGCAGAAATTATACCGTCAGTGCCGAAGAAGTCGTTGTTTTGCCGCAACTCAATGCTGCGGGACTAGTAAAGCGAAATGCAGCTAAACTGATTGCCGGGCAGGAAAATTCCGGAAAAGAATAATTTCCCTGAGAAGAACAGATTCCTCGAAAGGAATAATTTCCCCTAAAAGAATTATTTCCTGAGATTTGCAGCTAACTTTAGCCTGGAAAAAAGGAAGGCAGCTAGTTTTAACTGCTTAGGATTTTACGTTGAGCAGTAGGGCAGGAAGGCCTATCAGTTGATAGTATGAGTTATATATGTGTAGCTATATTTGTGTAGCTTAACCTTGTTAGTTAACCTTGTTAGCATGCAAGCTTTTCAAGAAAAAGCTTGAGCAAAAACTGATAGAAGTTAAATTTGTTTAGTTTAAAAGCCTGTTTAGCTTAAAAATCTGTTTAGCTTAACCTTGCTGGCATGTTCTGACCTCCTCCTCAATAGAAGACACCCAATCAGATATTGAGACATAAAGAGGCCTGGAAAATTCAAGATTATCCAATCAAATGCTTCCCAGATAAATCTTCCCAGTGTCAAAAAGCCATACGTAATCGCCATACGTATATTTCATAAACCGTAAATTCCATAACTGTAAACTCCATAGTAAATTCAATAAAATGTAATATAGTATATTTCATAGTGTCTTTCCGTGAGAGCCGGAGAAGGCAAGCTGCAATACCAATAATCATTAATAAGGTGTAGAGAATGAAAATTCCAAAGAGGTTCAGAACTTACTGTCCTTATTGTAAAACCCACAATGAAGTAGTCGTTGAGAGGGTTAAGAAGGGTCAGGCATCATCAATGACTCACATTGCAAGACAGAAAAAGAGACAGCAAGGCATTGGAAACAGCGGAAAGTTCTCCAAGGTGCCTGGTGGTGACAAACCCACAAAACGCATCTGGCTCAGATACCGCTGTACTGTATGTAAAAAAGCCCACCAGAGGCCCTGTTTCAGGGCAAAGAAGTTCGAGTTCAAGGAGTAAGATAAAATGGTAGACTATATCCAGAGGCCAAAAAGCAGGTTCCTGCGCGTAAAGTGCAACGACTGCGAAAACGAACAGATCATATTCGGAAGCGCCAGCCGTAAAATTACCTGCGTTGTCTGTGGAAGGACCCTTGCTGAACCAACCGGTGGAAAATCGACAATTACTACTCACATTCTTGAAGTGCTTGAATAATAGGATAGATAAAAGTACTTTATAGTATTAGAGTAAAAGTAATGAAGAGACAAAACTTGAGAAGTGGTACGAATGGGAAACGATAATTGGCCCGAAGTCGGAGAGTTTGTTGTCTGTACTGTAAAGAATGTGACGGATTTCGGAGCCTATGTCGAGCTTGAGGAATTCGGAGGAAGGGAAGGTTTTATCCATATCTCTGAGATTAAAGCAGGCTGGGTCAAATACGTCAGGGACTACGTAAGGGAAGGGCAGAAGATAGTCTGCAAGGTTCTTAACGTGGACCCTTCCCGCGGCCACATAGACCTTTCATTGAAAGACGTAAACGAACACCAAAGGCGCGCTAAAATCCAGGATTGGAAAAATGAGCAAAAAGCCGCCAAATGGCTCCAGTTCGTGGCTGAAGAAACGAAAACAGATGAAAGTAACCTGCGAGCTTTGCATGAAAAACTCGTAGAAGAGTTTGGAAGTGCATATTCAGCCTTTGAAGAAGCTGCTATCGAAGGAGAGAAAGCCTTCAAAGGAATCAAAATCAATAAGAAATATGTAAAGAGCATAATCAAAATCGCAGGAGAAAATATCAAACTGCCTTTTGTAGATATCGCAGGCTATGTGGACCTGACCTGTAACCTTCCAAACGGCATAGAGGTCATAAAACAGGCTCTCAATGCTGCAAATTCCATCAATGAAGTTGATGGAAAAGATATCAGGCTTGAAATAGGTTACATTGGAGCTCCAAGATATCGAATCAAGGTAATTGCTCCGGATTATAAGAAAGCCGAATCAATCCTTAAGAAATCCGCCCAGTCAGCAGTCGATACCATTGCCAAACTTGGTGGACATGGGACATTTAAGCGGCATATCGAATCGGCAAAGGCGTGATGCCTTTGGGACAAAAGATCCGCAAATGCAAAAATTGCGGCAGGTACACTTTAAGGGAATTTTGTCCGGTTTGTGGGGGAAAAGCTTTCCCCGTGCATCCGGTTCGCTTTTCTCCTAAGGATCCTTATGGTAGGTACCGTAGAATGGCGAAGAAAGGATAAGGAGTTATTATGCAGCAGAGTACACTTGTTCGCCTGAAAGAAAATCTTGAACTCAAAAACCCCATACTTGTAGTTGGACTTCCAGGTGTGGGACTCGTAGGCAAACTAGTAGCAGAGCATCTTGTGGACGAACTTGGAGCTGAAAAAATTATAGAGGTTTATTCTCCGCATTTTCCACCTCAAGTCCTGGTCAATACAGACTGTACAGTTCGCCCGGTAAGTAATGTAATATACCACGGAAAAGCAAAAGAGAACGATGTCCTTTTCCTTGTTGGAGACCACCAGAGCACAACCTCGCAGGGGCATTACGAACTTTGTTCGCTTTACCTTGACATTGCCGAGGAATTTGGAGTAAGAAGAATTTACACACTCGGAGGATATCCCACAGGCAAACTGACCTGTGAAGAAACCGTTCTTGGAGTCGCCAATGATGCAAAAGTGATTGAAGAAATTAAAGAGTATGGAGTAGAGTTCAGGGAATCCGAACCCAGCGGAGGAATAGTTGGAGCATCGGGCCTGCTTGTAGCTTTCAGCAGGATGCGGGGTATCGATGCTGCCTGTCTTATGGGCATGACCCCTGGCTATCTAATGGACCCTAAAAGTGCTCAGTCCCTTCTAAAGGTGCTCTGTAAGATATTTGAGATTGAAGTGAACACAGAGTCTCTTGAGAAAAAGGCCGAGGAAATGGAAAGTATCCTTGAAAAGCTAAAGGAAAAAGAAGAACAGCAAACCTTCCAGGAAGTCAAGCCAACTGAAGAAGACCTGCGCTATATAGGATGATAATATTCGATAACTGTAAATATAGATAATTATTTTCTAATATTTAATTAATAATAATTATCCAAAAATATCGAGCGTTTTAAGTTAGAGTTTTTCCGGTAGGAAAGGGAATGAAAGTCAATACAGACCTCCATCTCCATTCAAAATACTCCATGGCATCTTCCAAGAGAATGGAATTGCCTACAATTGCCAGGGAGGCTTCAAAAAAAGGAATGGAGATGATTGGGACTGCAGACTGTACTCATCCTAAGTGGCTCAAAGAGATCAAAAAAGCAGCTACCTCAGATGAAGAAATCCGCATAGACGAGATATATTTTATCCCTACTACTGAGATTGAAGACAGCAATCGCGTACATCATCTCCTTATTTTGCCTTCAATCTCAAAAGCTGAAGAACTGGCAGAGCGAGTTGCTCCTTTCGGCAACCTTGAGGCTGATGGCCGCCCAAATGTCAGGCTGGACGGCAGTGAGATTGCGGAAATTGCAAGAGATCTTGGTGCCCTTATCGGCCCCTGTCATGCCTTTACTCCCTGGACCGCACTTTATGGCTATCATGACAACCTGAAAAGTTGCTACGGGGATATGACAGATTATATTTCTTTTCTGGAACTTGGCTTGAGTGCAGACAACGATTATGCCGACCGTATAGAAGAGTTGCACCGCCTGACGTTTCTTTCGAATTCTGATGCTCATTCTCCCTGGACCAATAAACTTGCAAGGGAGTTTACCCAGTTTGATATGCCTGAGCTTACTTTTGACGGCTTAAAAAAAGCAATTTTAAGGGAACAGGGTTATAAAGCTACTCTGAATGTAGGGTTCTTTCCCGAAGAGGGCAAGTACAACAAATCAGCCTGCATTAAGTGTTTTACTCAATATCCACTGCCTGAAGCTGTTGAGAATAAATGGCGCTGTCCTATCTGCGGAGGCGTCATAAAGAAAGGGGTTTTCGACCGCATTAATGAACTCGCAGATTTTGATGAACCAAGGCATCCTGACCACCGTCCCCCTTATCTTCATCTCATTCCTCTTGCCGAGATCATCCAGATGGCACTCGGCCATGCAAGCGTTCAGACAAAAGGCGTGCAAACTGCCTGGAATACGCTTATAGAACGTTTCGGGAACGAGGTTAAAGCTCTAATTTATTCAGAACCAGAAGACCTCAAAATCGTAGGCGATGATCGGATAGTAAATGCGATCCTTGCCTTCAGGAAAGGTGACGTCATAATCCATCCAGGTGGAGGAGGCCAGTATGGTTGGCTTGAGCTGTCCGAAAACCTGAAAGAAGAAAACCGGCACATTGGACAGCTTTCATTTGGTGACCTTGAGAAAATTAAATCTGAAATAAAAAACGAACCCGAGAAAAAAAGTGAGTCCGGAAAAAAGGGCAATGAAAAACCCCTAAAAAAAGCAGGCGAAACCAAGAAAGAAGGAACCAAGAAAGAAGGAAAAATTAATAAAGAGCCGGATGGTGAAGGCCAGCGTTCACTTTTTGACTTTTAAGAAATAGATCCGACTGATGACAAATTATATAAGAAAGAAAGTATATTCACTAACCCGGCGTCTTAGCACGCTGCACTAAAAATGTCGGGCAGTGCCCGGAGATTTTCCCTACGTTAAAACAAAATGCCCAGGTAGTCTAGCGGTAAGGCGACGGTCTCGAAAACCGTTTCTTCTTTGGGAGAGCGCAGGTTCAAATCTTGCCCTGGGCGCTTTTTCATATTTAGGCATGTGAAACCCTTTCCTGCCGTAAACTATTTAAAACTGAAAGGATATTTGAGTATCCTTGTAAAGGGGCTGTGGCCTAGCCCGGTATGGCGATGGGCTCCAGCGGATAAATGATGAACAACGGGTCTACCGAGTCTTTCCCGACGGGGCAGGACAATGAGGAACCGTTGGAGCACTGATAGATGCTCACCAGAAAGCTGTAAATGCAGTTGTTCGGAGATACCCGTCGATCGTGAGTTCGAATCTCACCAGCCCCACCTTTTTTAATTTAATTCTGTTTCTCTACTTACTTTTTTAATGTTTCTCTACTTACTTTATTAATTCTACTTACTTTATTAATATTTCTTTTTACTAATCTAGCCATCTGCTCAATAACAGCTGAGGTTTTTTTCTTTGAAGCGCGAAAAAGAAAAAAAAGTACGGGGAAGGGCTAATTGACTTCAGAAATTTCGGGATTTTAAAATAATTTGAGAAAATAAACATGAATGTACTTTAAAGAAGGCTAAAAACTCTAAAAAGAAACTAAAAATGCTATGAAGAGAAGGAAAAGATTGGTTGGTTGTAACTAGATTATTAAAAAATACTCATCCTTCAAGTTCTTCTTTCAAAAAAGCTTCCAGCCTGTCCATACCTTCCTTTATGTTTTCCATGCTGTTGGCGTAGGAGAAACGCAGATAGCCTTCGGCTCCGTTTCCAAAATCGATTCCAGGGGTAACTGCAACGCCGGCTTCGTTAAGGATGCGGCGGCTCAGTTCAAGGGAATCGCTACCGTACTTGCGAGCGTCGGCAAGGACATAAAAAGCACCCATAGGTTCTTTGCGAACATCAAAACCCATTCCGATTAGCCTTTTCAACATATACTGGCGGCGGGTATTGTAAATCTGGACCATCTCAGCAACGTGTTCCTGCGAACCTTTCAGGGCTGCAATTCCTGCCTCCTGGACAAAGGAGTTGGCACAGATAAAGAAATTCTGGTGGATTTTCTGGATCGCACGGACGCATTCAGGAGGACAGATAATATAACCGAGCCTCCAGCCGGTCATTGCATACAGTTTGGAAAAGCCGTTCAGGACAAAAGCATTTTTTGTGTATTCCAGGATGGTATGCTCTTCTCCACTATAGATCAAGCCTTGGTAGATCTCATCCGAAACAATAGGGATTCTTACTTCATCTGCGATCTCGGCAAGACTTTGTAAGTTCTCGGGAGACATGACATGTCCTCCAGGGTTTGAAGGATTGTTGATAAGAATGGCTTTAGTATTTGGACTCAAACATTGCCTTACAGTTTCCGGCTCAAGGGCAAACCCATTTGTCTCGTTCGTGTAAACAAACACAGGGGTTCCACCTAGGTATTTCACAAAATTTGGATAGCAAGCATAATGAGGGTTTGACATTATTACTTCATCCATTCTCTCAAGCAAGGCCATAAAAACTATTAGGAGACCTGGGCTTGTGCCAGACGTTATGATAACCTGATCTGGACTAAGGTCAACCCCGAACTTACTGTGGTAAGATTCAACTATCGCCTCTCTGAGCGAAAGAAGTCCCTGACTATGAGTGTATTTTGTAGATCCTCTGGCAATAGCAGCACAGGCAGCCTCACAAATATGGGGAGGGGTAGGAAAATCAGGCTCCCCGACCTCAAGATGGATTATACATCTACCCTCAGCTTCCAGAGCCTGAGCACTTTCCAGCACTTCCATCACATAGAAAGGGGGGATATCTTCAGATTTTTTTGATAAGATGCATTCGGAGTTTATAGAAATCATAAAAGACCTTCTGAAAATCAATTATTTTAAAAGGGGCTGAGGTAAAAGCAAATAAGTTGCTGAAGCTATACCTGAAACTGCGTATGCTCTCAAGATTTAAATATTCTGTGGGGAAATGCCGAGTCTAAATTCATGAATTAGAAATCAAAAACAGAACTTATAGAACAAAAAGGAAGATCTTGAAGTTAAAAAGAAAAAACTTAAACCCTTAGTAAGTAAAGAAGCTAATTCCTACATGAAATCGGCTTTATAATATATTTAATCTCTTGGCATTATTTTTTCGAGAACCTCTACGTCAGGGTTATCCCAGCCCCGGCTTTCAAGTATTTTCGCAAAATCTCGTTGGAAAACCTGGAACTCTTTGACATTTTCAGGAATAATATTAAGGAAGTCATAATCCCCATATGCTCCTGTAAAGAAGGAAGAAACCGTTTCCTCAAATTTCTCCTCGATCCTCTGCGGGTACCAGAACCCATTTTGTGACAGCAAGACGAGATTAGGATCAGGAATAGGTATTTCGTCCTGGTAAGTATAAAACCCTATGAATATCTCCTCGCTATTCTTTGCAAGAACCAATTTCTTCTCAAACCCGGATTTCTGGAGCTTAAGGAACCATTCCCCCTTTAAAAGATCAGCAATTTCATTGATAATTCCGTGGGCTTTAAGTATCTTTTCTGCCACTTGCTGTATTTCCAGAATAAAAGTTTTACGCTGCTCCTCAGGCATATCAAGGCAGGAAATACAGCTCTCACCGGCTGGAACGCCAGTATACTGAGCTTCCTCTTCATTGGGGCTTTTAGGCCCTTCGACCTTTCCTTCATCCTCCTTTCCCGTACTCTGCTTTATATCACGAGCAGCCTGCCATATCTCATTTTCAGGATATTCTACCGTAACTTCGCACCCCCTATGTATAATAGGTCAGAATACCCATAAATATTAGGTGCTTACCGCAAACTTTTTCAAAAAACGCTTGCTCACAAACTTTTGAGAAAAGTTTGATCAAAACCGAAAACCTTAGAAGCTGCGTGATCACAACCCTTTTGGGAAAAGGCTTGACCGAAAACTCCTGCTTGATCTAAAACCATGACGACGGCGTGATCAACCGGCGCAACGGTTGTGTTTGATCCAAAAACCCTTGATTTGATCTAGATGGAAAGTTATCTGAAACGCTCAGCTCGTCTTAAGAGATTTTGAGGGGACCGGTCCACTTCGTCGCAGATAATCCTGTGGCGGATTGAGCTTGGGAGAATGGAACAGGTCTGATTGTCCGTGCCTCGAAGTCCCCAGGTTTCATCCGTTAGCAGGAAGTAGGAGTTTTCAAGCCTTATCCCTTTTGCTTCCAGCGAGGAGAGTATCATTGGGTCGGACAGGTCTTTTCTTATTTCTTCTGCAGCTTTTACTTGGGTTCCAGGTCCTCCTTTTCTTATAAGATAAAGCCGGTCATCTGAAAGAACTTTGTCCAATGTACGGATTATTAGTCTGTAGCAGATTCTTTTATTCGTGGATTTTTCTTCGACTTTCTCCAGATAAAGGATATTGCGCCTTTTTCGGGCTATATCGGAGAGTATATCTTCTTTCCGGGAAAAAGATTCTACTTCACAGGTAGGAATATTCAGGAGAAATATCGGAAATTTTTTAGACAAACTGTCCGCAATTGCCTGATTTACTTTTTCACGTGGAATATATTCAAAATTAATATTAAGCCCCGAAAATTTCTTTTTGTTTTCCTGACTTTCCTTCTGGAAAGCTTTTACGGCTTCAGTCGAATCATTATAAATAGTAATATCCTGGTCCCCTTCGAAAAATATTTTGGAAAGGGTTATAGCGAAATTAAGGGCTGCAAGCTCACAATCAAGGTTATTTTGAGGGGCATCAGGAACCTTTGTTGTGGACTGGTGGATCTGCTTTCCGTCCCGGAGCACTGTACAGCCAATATAAGAGTCCTCACCTTCATTAAAGGAAGAGTCACAATAAATTTCAAGCATACTTATTTTCACCTTTTCAGTAGAAAAATTCCATCATGGACTAGGTTACGAATTGGGTAAAGATGTATAGGTAAAATGTATAAACAGCAAAACTATGACGCTGTGGATTAATAATTACGGCTATTGATAAAGTATGATATTAGAAATATATTTCGTATAAGTTAGAAATGCTTACGTTTCGTGTATAACGCAGGTCTACTATACCCTCGCTGGATTGTAAAAAGGTATGAATCAGGCGTTGTCAAGGTGCTTTAGATTAATATCATTCAAGTAAAAATAACAGTGTACGACCTCGTTTATATCTTGCCTGATCAGTAATCCGCCTGTATAGATCTGTCTTACTTTTTAGATATTCTTTTCGTTACTGCGACAAGTATTCCACAAGTACTGACTAGAATTCCAATGACACTAGTGATGGTCTCAATAAAATCTATAAGACGTGATTTTTTATCAGAACTATGTTCTTGATTATTATTGTTATCTTTACTATTTGTTGTAATATTATCATCGCTGTTTATTCTAATAATATCATCGCTATTTATTCTGATACTTTCAATAGTAGTACTATTATCAATAGTAGTGCTATTATCAATAGTAGTATTACGATTATCAATAATAGTTATACTTGGTTCTGAATCAGGGGACGCAGTTTCTCTATCCTTATCAGTCTCTCTGTTGTTACTAACTTCTCTGTCATTGCTATTTTCTAAATTAGAATAGCTGGAATCAGTAGTTTCTACAGGAGTGGATCTTTCGGACACCGGGACATTACCTATAAACTGTCCAAAACCACGAGGCTTGCTTCCTACTCTTACCTGAGTTGTAACACTATTTGTGCCTGTGTCAATCACAGCGACATTGTTACTGCCAGAAACTGTTACATATGCCTTTTTCCCATCTGGAGTGAATGAAACTCCATAAGGCTCACTTCCTACACTTACCGTGCTTACAACGTCGTTTGTGGATGTATCAATTACAGAAACTGTGCCATCTACGCGGTTTGTAACATATGCTTTTGTCCCTTGCGGATTGACTGCAATTCCCCATGGTTTGGTTCCAACCGGTACCTTGATAATAGTTCTTGCGCCTATATCAATTACAGAGACCGCGTTGCTATCTCCGCTTGTTACATATAGCTTTGTCCCATCTGGAGTCACTGCAATTCCGCCAGGGTACTCATATTCTGCAGACAAAGTGTCTATAACGGTGTCTGTATTTGTGTCGATTATGGACACAGTCTTGTCGGCGTCGTTCGTTACATATGCATATTTTCCCGCGATTGTGACTGCAAAGGGGTCACTCCCCACAGATATCGTAGCTATAACCTCGTTTATGTCTGTATCAATTACAGAGACAGTGCGACCCTTGTAATTTGTTATATATGCCTTTTTTCCATTTGGAGTGATTGCAACTCCATACGGAGTATCACCTACATTTACAGTTGTAACAGAATTTGTAGCGGTGTCAATTATAGAAACTGTGTCATCTAACCGATTCGCCACGTATGCCTTAGTTCCTAGTGGATTGACTGCAACTCCCATAGGCAGGATTCCTACAGGCACAGTGTCTATAACTTCGTTTGTCGCAACATCAATTACGGAGACAATGTTATTATCTTGGTTCGATATATACGCATACGTAGCACTTTGTGCAGTGGCTGTTGGCACATTCAATGAAAACTCAAGTAATAATAAAAGTATAATTGTTGATAACAATATGAACCTATTCAATTTTTTCCTATGTTTCATGTACTTTCCAGCCTTCTGCTCAAATTTTAATATTCCATCTCTAAATTTCAACAAAATTAGACTATAAATGATGGATTATTTAACTAATTATTAAACATTGTCTTTTTATTCTGTCCTTTATAAAAATACTTCATTTCTAATGGGAAACATACTCCTCATTTGCTGTTTATTTTGTATTTCCAGGAATGATCAAGCTCGGCTCTTTTGATCTGAAAAGATTTTAGTTCAAAAAAGATTATGAAATTTGAAGCTATAGAAAATATTTGAAGCTATAGAAAATTTATGATAAGCTATCGTTTGTTTGAATCTTAATTTAATTTTTTGGTCTGTTTAACAATGATTTAAATGTTGTAAGTAAAAGTAGAACTATAATCAAACCATTTGAGAAATGAAGAAATTTAATTGGATATATTGGTAGCACCAGAAGCCATAAGCAATAAATTGAGCCTGCAAGCAAAATCATAAGTAATAGAGTATAACTGAATGAGTCAGAGAACGAAGTATTTTTATCAAGGATCTTTGGCAGAAGCCTGGGAAAGCTAAACACAAGAAGTGTTACGAAGGCGATGAGTAATAAGAACTGACGTATTGGATCAACTGAGAAAAAAGGTAATAGCTCAAATGGATCTGAGATTTTAGCATCCCCTTTATATTAGTCAATATATTATTTACAGTATTATTCACAGAGTAGTGCAAATACTTTTCTATTTCTATTAGGATCTCAATATGTTTTATTAGTGATTTGGTTAGGCGATTTTTCAGGTCTAAAAGATCCTAAAGTTATATTCTTTCTTCAAAAAGCTATTTTTGTAGCCGGTGAGAGTTCTAAACCAGAAAAGCTAATGAAAAGTCTGGGTGTGAGTTCAAAAAGACACTATCATAATAAAATATCTGAAACTAAAATGTAATATTAGACTAAAAATAAAAACATAATAATGCCAAAATATGCAAAACAATATAAAATAATACATAGTGATATAAAATTATAAAATTGAGTATTCAATAAAAATTTGGTGGGGCCGCTGAGATTTGAACTCAAGTCGCAAGACCCCCAGCCTTGCAGGATGGACCAGGCTACCCTACGGCCCCGCAGAGTAGATTACTTTTTCAATGGCAAATCTCTTAACTGTGTTTGCCATCATCAACTATTGTAATTATATATGTAGTATAAATGAGTATCGGTAGAAGAAAGTCCAGACATTATTTTTACTATTTTTATTGAGTTCTAACCCTTTTATCTGATGTTTATCTGACTTTTTGAGGCTCGATTTTTTGTCTCATAGAAATGAGAGTTAAGGTTTTTGAGCATCGGCTTCTGAAGGCTTACTCAATATGCTTTTTGCCCGAAGGACTCTCTGAATAATGGTTATATGGGAAAATACAGCTATGAGTACTAGAGCCCAGCTCAGAAATCCTGAAAGCCCGCCCAGAGCCAGGATAATCATTCTTTCCGCGCGTTCAGCAATTCCAACTGATAGTTTCCTGCAGCCTGCGGATTCCGCGCGAGCGCGGGTGTAGCTTACCAGAAAGGAACCTATCAGGGCATAACCTGCCCAGAGCCAGCCTTCAATTTGTACAACTGGAGGTAGAGCCAGCCTGCCGTTAACTGAACCTGCTATTATTCCCAGGAACATCAGGCCGTCGGAGTAACGATCGCAAACCGAATCAAGCACTCCTCCAAAAGGCGTTGTCCTGCCTTTTGCCCTTGCGACTCCTCCGTCAAGAATATCAAAGACCCCACTAAAAAGGATCAAAAGCCCGCCTGCAAAAGGCTCTCCTAGCGCAAACGCTACTCCTCCAACGACGCTTACGGCAAACCCCATTAAGGTAAGAGTATTCGGAGATAAGGGAATCAGGCGAGCAATTGGAATTATCAGCTTTCTTGCGCTGTTTTTGAGTTCATCGAAAATTTTAAATCCCTTCCTTTTACTGGCTACTTAGCTACTTATATAGTAATAGTATGGTTGAACATTAGCTTATCTTTTTTGGAAAAAATCCTGTCCAGGCTTTTTATTTCCTTTTAGGGTTTCCTGCAGTTTCAGTCACGGTTCTTCAGGCCGAATGTAATTTAGATATATAATGTAGAAATGTAATGCAAGTATTAATGCAACAATATGATTCAAGTATATAATGCAGGGTTGATAAAGATAAACCTGTAATGAAGAAAATTTTAGTGATTTTTATTGAGAAGGAGCCTTTAAGGATTTTCTGTCAAAAAAGAGGTTTTAATCATCCTTTAGAGCTTAAAGGGTAGATTAAAGTTTCACCAGTTTAAAATGATATGGAGTTAAAAAATGGATATAGTGGAAAAGCACAGGGCAAAATGTAAAAAATGCGGATTATGTCTTGAAGTTTGTCCTCGCTATAAAGACCTTGATTTGCTTGACCGGTTGTACGGGTATCTTGAAGGGAGCTCGGAGATTGATGAAGAATCTCTACTGCGCTGCTTGACCTGTGGGCTCTGTCCCGCTGCATGTCCCGAGGGGCTGGGAATTAAAATGCTTATTTCTCCTTCCAGGCAGAAATGGGTGAGTGAAAATGGACTCTCCGATAGGCAGACAATGGTAGATCCTGAAGCTGAAAATAATCTTTTTAAGAAAATTGCTGAGATGGATGAAACTCCTGCATACAAGGAAAGTTCAGGCTCGGTAGTGTATTTCCCAGGCTGTGCAGGCACATATATCAACAAGATTATGGCACAGGCTGCGGTTGCCCTGCTTGAGAAAGCTTCAGTCGATTATACTGTCCTGAGTGGGGTTGAATATTGTTGCGGAGCTGTATCCGCAGGTGCTGGGGACTTGGGACCGATTCGCAGAAATGGACCGCGGAATATTGATGAAATTAGGAAAAGAGGGGCAAAAACTCTTATTACAGCTTGCCCAGGATGTTTTAAGGCATTTAAAGATATCTATCCAAGAATATTTGGGAAACTTGATTTTGAAGTGATGCACGTTTCCCAGTACTTTGAGCTTCTTATAAGAAAAAACAAACTTGCTCCCAGGGCTATTCTCAAGCACAGAGTCTTTTATCACGATCCGTGCCATCTGACCAGGGGAATGGGAGTACATCAAGAAGCAAGAGATGTGCTTGCAAGCATCGAGGGTACCGAACTTGCCAATAAAACCCCGGAAAACTCAGCCTGTTGTGGCTTTGGAGGCGGGGTAAGGGTCAATTACCCGTCTGAATCTCTGGTTTTAGCTTCTGACAGGTACAGGGCTGCCAAAGAACTGGGCTGTGATATAATTGTCACAAATTGTGGAGGATGTATGCAGAATCTAATTGAAGCCGGAAAGGAAGTTACTGAAGCCGGAAAGGAGGAAAAAATAAAAATTTTTGACCTTACTGAATACCTTTCTCTTGCCTGCGGAATAAAAATTAAGAGGGAAGATTCCAGAATGATGGAGCTCGTTAACAGGGCTTACAAGCTGTGTGTCTCGGACTATGGGAAATCTAAAGGCTTGTGATCTTGCCTGATCCACATAACTTTTGCTTTTCTTTTTTTAGAGGATTTCTACAGAGCCTGTTTTCTGAAGGTTTTTTTAACCTTAGTAACCTTTCTATCCGGGGGATAATCGGGTATATATATTTTTCTCTGATTTTCCATTGGAAGGGTGGAAGCACTGATAATGTGAGATACAGACTCTTTAGTAAGTCAATCTTCAAATTATTTTTGAAAAAATATATAAAAATAAAATCAAAACTTTTTTAAAATCAGTAAGAAGCACCTCGTGTTTACTTCAAAAAAGTTTGGGCTAAAATGCTCCTCTTGATTAATTCTTATCCAAATTCTCACTTAAATCCTGAAATTATTGTAAATATAATTGTTTTCATTTTTTACTAAAATATGTTTATAATAAGCCATTCTAAATATCTAGTATTTATAATTTTTGATAATTCTATTTTGTTTTCTTCCTCAATATACTTATATAAATTCATATACCGAAAACTATTTATTCATTCCCTTTTTCTATCCGTTTTTTTCGAAAAATTATATATATAAGTAAAATGAACCTTCTATCGGAGACATCTGAAAGATGGTTATCAGACGGGATTTTAAAATGGCACAAAAACACCCCCTCTGCTAAAACACTCATGAACCCGGTAAGCGTAGTCATGAATACTTTACGGTTTCATTGTCTTGCTTGAGTTAATCATGGTTCCCACCCATGATGATCGTGAGTTTCTTTCTATATTCCATGGCTTCCTCGAAAGCATGAATATTCAGCCTAATTATCACGATTATTCGTGATGGGTACTGGAGAGTGTCTCTGCATTCAAAAAATAAAATGGAGGATGCAATAATTAGCAAAGAAGAATTGCTTCAGGAGCTTGCAGGTGCTATAATCTCCTGCAAGAAGGATACAGTACTCGCTACAGTTGAAAAAGCTAAAGGAGAACTGGAACCTTCCGAAATAATAGAGAATGGACTTGCAGCAGGCATGAATGAGGTTGGTATCCTCTTCGAAAGAGGAAAACTGTTCTTGCCACACGTTATGATGGCTGCCGATGCAATGACTGCAGGAGTCAATGCCCTGAAGGACCTTATGCCTGAAGGAGCCTCCGGCTCAAAGCTCGGTGTTATTGTTAATGGTACCGTAGAAGGTGACGTCCATGATATTGGAAAAGCCATCGTTTCCACAATGCTCCAGTCCGCTGGTTTTGAAGTGTACGATATCGGTCGCGATGTCCCAATAAAGAATTTCATCGAAAAAGCAAAGGAAGTCAATGCTGATATGATTGGAATTTCTGCCCTTATGACCACAACTCTTCAGGGTCAGAAGGACGTAATTGAGCTCCTCAAAGAGGAAGGACTCAGGGACAAAGTAAAGGTCATGGTAGGTGGAGCCCCTGCAACCCAGGCCTGGGCTGACAAGATCGGTGCAGACTGTTACGCTGAAAACGCAAGCGAAGCTGTTACAAAAGCAAAAGAGTTGCTGGTTTAAATTATTTTCTCGGAGGTTATAAAAATGGCAAAAAATAATGCAGTTGCTGGATTTAACGCCCTTAACGGTGTAGAATTAAACCTTTTTACCACTGATGAACTTAAAGCAATTCACTACGCAACCATGGAAGTTCTGATGAACCCTGGTGTTCAGGTCTCTGACCCTGAAGCAAGGCAGATCTTTAAGGAAAATGGTTGTGAAGTTGATGAAAAGACCAATATTGTAAAGATCCCTGAATATCTTGTAAGAAGAGCCCTTCAGCTCGCCCCCTCCAGATTTGTCCTCTGGGGCCGTGACAAGAAGCACAATACCGTTCAGGAATCTGGTGGCAAAGTACACTGGACCTGTTTCGGTACTGGTGTAAAGGTCTGCAAGTATCAGGACGGCAAATATGTAACTGTTGACTCTGTCGAACAGGACATTGCAGACATCGCAAAACTCTGTGACTGGGCAGAAAATATCGACTATTTTGCTCTCCCTGTCTCCGCAAGAGATGTTGCAGGCACCGGTGCCCAGGACGTCCACGAGACATTCACTCCTCTGACCAACACCGCAAAGCACTTCCACCACATTGACCCGGTCGGCGAGAACGTCGAATACTACTGGGACATCGCAAAAGCCTACTACGGCGGCGACGAAGAGGAAGCCAGGAAGAAACCAATCTTCTCCATGCTGCTCTGCCCAACCAGTCCTCTCGAGCTCAGTGTCAATGCTTGCCAGGTCATCATCAAGGGTGCCCGCCTCGGAATCCCTGTAAACGTCCTGAGTATGGCAATGTCAGGTGGTTCTTCTCCAGTTTACCTTGCAGGAACCCTTGTTACCCACAACGCCGAAGTTCTTTCTGGAATTGTGCTTGCCCAGTTAACTGTTCCTGGAACTAAGGTATGGTACGGAAGTTCCACAACAACCTTTGATCTGAAGAAAGGCACTGCTCCTGTTGGATCTCCTGAACTCGGCCTGATAAGCGCTGCAGTCGCAAAACTTGCCCAGTTCTATGGCCTACCCTCCTATGTGGCAGGCACCTAGTCTGATGCAAAGATCCCGGACAACCAAGCAGGCCACGAAAAAACAATGACAACTCTTTTCCCAGCCCTTGCAGGAGCAAACACCCTGTACGGAGCCGGAATGCTTGAGCTTGGTATGACCTTCTCAATGGAACAGCTCGTTATTGACAACGATATCATCAAGATGACAAAGAAAGCCCTCCAGGGAGTCCCAGTTTCTGAAGAAACCCTTGCTGTTGAATCCATCCAGAAAGTAGGCATTGGAAATAACTTCCTCGCTCTCAAACAGACCAGGCAGCTTGTGAACTACCCCTCTGACCCCATGCTCATTGACAGGCGCATGTACGGAGACTGGGAAGCAGCTGGCGCAAAGGATCTTGCAGCAGCCGCACACGAAAAAGTCGTAGACGTTCTTAAAAACCACCAGGTAACCCCAATTGATGCAGACATCCTCAAGGACATGAAGGCAGTCGTAGACAGAGCTGACAAAGCCTTCAGAGGCATGTAATTACATATTCAAATATTCAGGAGATCTAAAAATGGCAAGCAAAGAAGAAATTATAGCAAAAGCAAAAGAAGCAATTACTGATTTTGACGACGAACTTGCAGCAGAAGTCGCAGGAGAAGCTCTTGCTGCAGGAGTTGACCCTGTAGAGCTTATTGAGAAAGGCTATACTGCAGGCATGGAAGAAGTAGGTGAAAAGTTTGGACAGGGTGAACTTTTCCTGCCCCATGTACTTGCAGCCGCTGAGGCAATGAATGCAGGTATAAAAGTCATCACCCCAGAGATGGAAAAGCGCCAGGCTCAGACCAAGAGCCTCGGAACCGTTGTTCTAGGAACCATCGAAGGCGACATCCACTCCATCGGAAAGGACATTTTGGCTTCTATGCTCAACATTGCAGGTTTCAAAGTTGTAGACCTTGGAAGAGACGTCCCAATTAAGAACTATGTCGATGCTGTAAAGGAATTCAAACCCCAGGTTGTTGCATCCTCTGCCCTTATGACTACCACAATGGTCAACCAGATCCAGCTCGAAGAGCAGCTCAAAGAAGCAGGAGTCCGCGGCCAGGTAAAAACAATGGTCGGAGGCGCTCCTGTCACCCAGGACTGGGCAGACAAGATTGGCGCAGACATTTACGGTGAAAGCGCCAATGATGCCGTAGCCAAGGTAAAAGCAGCCCTCTAAGCCTGATAAAGCAGACTTAGCAAACGGTTTAAACTGTAGAAAGTGTGTTCTCCGGAATACATTTTCTGTCACAGTTTTATTTGTGCAGTTTTGCCAACCCCTGATGTGTACATGGTCAAGAAACATCTTGCAGATCACATCATACAGAATTATTATAATATAACTGTTAATCTGCTTAGCTAAATGACAATCTTATAAAAACAGCAATAAGAGGGACGATTGTCAATCTGCTTAGCTAAATGACAATCTTATAAAAACAGCAATAAGAGGGACGATTGTCAATCTGCTTAGCTAAATGACAATCTTATAAAAACAACAATAAGAGGGACGATTGTCAAAGTAGCTAAAATTGGATTTAAAAGTGATTATCAAATAATTCCCACAGAATAGTTCGCAGGCTGCACTTTCAGGCTGTGGAATAGAGACTGGTAAGCTCCTTTCTCTGAGGGAGTTCCACAGTACTGAAAAAAAGGAGGGAATTTTGTGGATTTGAAAACTTTTAAAAAACAGGAAAGCAAAAGAAAAATCAGCAAAGGGTATATGTGGGCCCTTTTCTGTGCTGTGTTCTGGGGTATCTGGTATCTGCCGGGAACTGTTGTCTGGGTGCTTAATCCATTCGACGGAATGTATGGCTCTATTGCTAAAACAAGTGGAGATGGTATATCCCTTGTTATTACTGCGGTTTTGATCACTGCCTTCAATGCACTAACTGTTATGCTTGCGCTTATGCTCTGGAATGGAGTGCTTGGAAAATACGGAGAATTGGGTAGAACACTAAGGGAATTTCACCCCTGTTCTAAATGGTTCTTCCTTGCCTCTATCTTTGGTGGTCCTATGGCAATTCTCGGTTCTTTTATTGCTATGGGTTTTATCGGAGGAGCATTTGCAGCTGTTGCCGGCCTTCTTTATCCTGTTATAGGCTCGATTCTTGCTTATTACTGGTATGGGGAAAAGATCTCCCGAAGAGCGGCAATGGGCATAGGAGTTATCATCATTGGAGGGATTACGATCTTTGGCGGTGGGCTTCTGACTGAACTTTCTTCAGGCAATGTCCAGTGGATCGGGTATCTTGGTGGTTTAATGGCTGCTGCAGGCTGGGGTATTGAAGGTGCAATTGCAGGCAAAGGATTAGATATTTCCGAACCTGATGTTGGGCTTACCCTCCGGTTCCTTGGAGAAAACATCATCTGGTGGATAATTATCGTGCCAACCCTGGCAATAGTTGGCTTCCCAATGTACTCCTTTGCTCTCCAGGCATTTGAACCCTTAACTCTACTGATCTTGGTCTTTGCAGGAATAACTTTTGGTTTCTGTTATGTCTGCTGGTACAAATCCTTCCCACTTATCGGAGTCGGAAGAGGCCAGGGTATTGGAAACCTTTACGGATTCTGTGCAATCATCTTCATTTTCCTCTTCTTTGGAGATATTCCGGATTGGACTATCCTCATAGGCGGTACTTTCTGTATCGTTGGGAGTTTTGTTATGTTTACTGAAGATTCAAGTGCGCTTGAAACTCTAAGAGGTGAATGAGATGGGTAAAAATCGTCCGATCAAGTTCAGAATCCTTGAACTTTTCCTGGATGGAAAGGAATACTGGAACTATGAAATAGTTTCAAAGATCCAGGAAGAGTATGGCATGAAGAGCAATTTCCATAGGGACAGCATCAACTTTGACATCCTTGAACTGGCATCTGGAGGGATGCTAAAGGATGTGGAGCAGAAAGTCGATGAAGAAGGAGTCTACAAAAAAGATTTCCTTCTGCACAGATACACGATAACTGACTTCGGGAAAGTCCGGGCATCTGATGCTTGCCTTAGAGGTCTGTAATCTCAGGAGAATAAAAATGACACAAACAGCAGTGGCTATGGAAGCCTACAATGGCTACTGGGCAAATTCCTTCATTCCGGAAGCCAATGTCATGTGGATGGTTTTAATCCTGATTCTGGCGATATTGGCCCTCTGGCAGGCCAGAACCTTTGTCTCAAAGTTCTGAATCCCAAAACACAGCTTCTTAAATTTCAATATTAAAAACAATAAAAAGGTGATGATAAATGGCAACTGAATATGCTTTGCGTATGGGAGACGGTAAACGTATCTTCCTTACTAAAGAAAAGATTATGGAGGAACTCGAAGCCGGTATAGCTGATGCTGCCGACCTTGGTGAGATTCCTGACCTTAGTGCTGATGAGCTTGACAAGCTTGCAGAAATCCTTATTATGCCAGGCAAGGCTGTCAGTGTTGAGCATGGCATGGAAGTCCCTGTTACTCACGACATCGGGACCCTCAGGCTTGATGGTGACCAGGGTAACAGCGGGGTTGGAATTCCCTCAAGCCGTTTAGTTGGCTGCATGATGCACGAGAGAGCTTTTGGTGCCGATACAATGGAACTTGGGCACATTGACTACAGTTACAAACCTGTCAAGCCTGTCGTTTCAAATGAGTGCCAGGCAATGGAAGTCTGCCAGCAGAATATGGTTATCCCACTGTTCTACGGTGCAATGCCAAACATGGGACTGTATTACACTCCTGACGGCCCCTTCGAAAACCCTGGTGACCTCATGAAAGCTTTCAAGATTCAGGAAGCCTGGGAATCAATGGAACACGCAGCCGAACACCTGACAAGAGACACTGTATGGGTTATGCAGAAGATCTTTGGCTCCGGTGCAGATGGTGTCAACTTCGACACAACGGCCGCAGCAGGAGATGCTGACATGTATGGTACGCTCCATGCTATCGAAGCGCTTCGAAAAGAGTTCCCTGATATGTACATTGAAGCAGGCATGGCAGGAGAATGTGTACTCGGTATGCATGGTGGACTTCAGTACGATGGGGTTACCCTTGCAGGACTCTGGCCGCACCAGCAGGCACCTCTGATTGCAAAAGCAGGAGCAAGCGTTTTCGGGCCAGTGTGCAACACCAACACCAGCAAGACCTCAGCCTGGAACCTTGCCAGGGCAGTTACCTTCATGAAGGCAGCTGTCAAAGCTTCTCCAATTCCCTGTCATGTTGACATGGGTATGGGTGTGGGTGGAATCCCAATGCTTGAGACTCCTCCAATTGATGCCGTTACAAGGGCAAGCAAAGCAATGGTCGAGATTGCAGGCGTAGACGGCATATAGATCGGGGTCGGCGACCCACTGGGTATGCCGATCTCCCACATAATGGCTTCAGGTATGACAGGCATCAGAGCTGCAGGCGACCTTGTTGCAAGAATGCAGTTCTCAAAGAACATGCGCATAGGCGAAGCCAAGGAATACGTTGCAAAGAAACTCGGAGTTGACACCATGGATCTCTCAGACGAATACGTTATGCGTGAACTTCGTGAAGAGCTCGATATCGGTGTCATAACCTCAGTCCCTGGAGCTGCAAAAGGAATTGCTGCAAAAATGAACATCGAAAAGTTGCTCGATATAAAGATTAATTCCTGCAACCTTTTCAGAAAACAGATAGCGTAAGAAGAATTCAGCTGACAGGCTGAATTCATTTCATAGCAGGGAGAAATAAGTGCAGCCCTAAACATACAGACCTGAAGAAATCCGGACCTGCCAGATTCAGACCTGAGCGAATCCGAGCTTGCCGAAAGCAGCTAAAAAGATTTTATTCAGGCTGATTGCAGGTCTGGAGAGTTCTTCCTTAAAAACAATATCATTCTCCCTGCTACTTTAATTTTTAACTCTGACTCATTTTGATCTGGCTCATTTTGATTTTTCCAGTTATCTTTCTTATACCCAAGCTCTCTTTCTGACCTTGGAGGTTATTTTTGCTTTATTTAATTGATTTATTTAATTTTTGGTATTTTTATTTTAATTCTGTTATTTTTTTCCATTTCTAGTAATATGAAATTCTCTATTAACTCTTTATGATCTCCTTTCTCTTTCCTCCAAATTTATTGTTTTCAGCTAGCTTGTTCTATTCTTTCTTTTTTTATCATTGCATCCAGCCAGCTTCGAAATATTTATATGCTATTAAGTGCTTCTATCTTTTAGTAAATCAAATTTACTTGATTTACTCTGCAATGTGCCATATTAAATCTCCGAAATTCTGCAGACTCCTGACTTAATTTGCCTTTGAACCTCCATTATTTTTCTTTTTTCTTTTTGTAACTTATTTTTCTTCTTTTTCTTTAATTAAAACAGGTTCAGGTTCCTTCTCTGCAGCCCAAAGTTTATTAGTTGTTACGATAATTATGCAGGGATTCAATGTTTTTCACTCAGACCTTTTTAAAAAGGCTTGGTTGATAAAATAAATTGTGTAGAGAATTCAAAGCTTTTTCAATGTTTTTCGTTTAAGTCTTTTTCAAAAAGGCTTTTGCTTGTAATTCTGGTGAGAGATATGGCTGATACAATTCACTGGGCAGATGTCATAGCTGAAGACGTGTTAAAAAAGGCTGACAAACATCTTGTTGCCACAGGCATCACTCCGTCAGGACACATCCATATAGGCAATATGAGAGAAGTCGTGACTGCCGATGCTGCTTATAGAGCTTTGACCGATAAAGGAGCGGATGCCGACTTTATCTATATAGCTGATAACTATGATCCCTTGCGCAAGGTTTACCCTTTCCTTCCTGAGAGTTATGCCGAGCATGTGGGAAAACCTATATCCGAAATTCCCTGCCCCTGCGGAGATTGCGCAAATTATGCCGAGCATTTCCTGAAGCCTTTTCTGGAAGCTCTAAATCGCCTGGGCATTAATCCTCAGGTTTACAGAGCAGATGAAATGTACAGGACAGGAAAATATACAGAAGCAATAAAGACCTCCCTTGTTAAAAGAGACGCCATCGTGAAAATCCTTGAAGAGGTTTCAGGAAAAACCGTAGCATCAGATTGGAATCCGTTTAACCCCAGGTGCAATCAGTGCGGGAAAATTACAACGACAAAGGTCACGGGCTTTGATCTGGAGGCTGAGACTGTAGACTATGTCTGTGCATGCGGTCATTCCGGAACCGTACCCATGGCAGGGGGAGGGAAGCTCACCTGGCGCGTAGACTGGCCTGCTCGCTGGGCGGTTTTGGGGGTGACAATCGAACCTTTTGGAAAAGACCATGCTTCAAGAGGCGGTTCTTACGATACCGGAAAAAGAATAGTAAAAGAAATTTTCGGGCATGAACCTCCATATCCCATTGTCTATGAGTGGATAATGCTTGGAAAGCAAGGGGCAATGTCTTCTTCTACAGGGGTTGTTATCTCGATTTCAGACATGCTTGAGGTTGTGCCTCCTGAGGTTCTTCGCTACCTGATTATCCGCACAAAACCTGAAAAACATATTCAATTCGACCCAAGACAGCCACTTCTCAACCTTGTAGACGAATATGAGCGGCTCAGGGCACAGTTCAGGGAGAATGATCCTTCGCTAGGGAATTTTCAAAAGAGGGTGTATGAGCTTTCCAGGGCAACAGGCATTTGCCAGTCTGAAGTTCCTTTCAAGCAGATGGTAACTATCTATCAGGTCGCAAGGGGAGATTTTGACCAAATCTTGAAAATCGTAAAGCGCTCAGGCTTTTCAATTGAAGATAATAAGTGTATAAAGGAACTTGCAGATAACGTCTCTAAATGGCTTGAGCTCTATGCTCCCCCATTTGCTAAATTTAGCGTAAAAGAGAAGGTGCCTGTGCAAGCTGCAACCCTATCCGAGCTTCAGAGAGCCTTTCTTTCAGCTTTTGCAGCTCTTATTGAAGCTAAAGGAAAAATCAGTGGAGAAGAATACCACATGTTAGTCTATTCTGCAAAAGACGAAGGCTCGGAACTGAACAGGCTGATTGCAGAAAAACTGAGCACTTCGGCTCCGCAGGTGGACCCTAAAGAGCTTTTCAAAGCAATCTACATTTCACTCCTCGGGCAGAGCTCAGGTCCCAAAGCCGGGTGGTTCTTATCTTCGTTTGATAAGGAATTCCTGGTAGAACGTTTTGAAGAAGCTTCAGCTTACAGCCCTGAAAAACGCGTATAAACATGATAAATCGTAACATGGATAAATCGGATACTCATAATCTTACAGTTTCGCAGGCAGGTTCTGTGAAGGATCATTTTCTTGCCTGGGACAGGGAATACACCCACCTGAAATGGGGAGGGCCTGCGCCTGTAAGGGATACCCAGGCTCAACTTCTGCCCGGAGCTAAGATTCTTGATGCAGGCTCAGGAAATGGCAGATATCTTGGGGAACTTGCAAGATATTATGATGCAATTGGAATTGATATTTCTTTGACTGCCCTTAACGGTTCCAGAACTCAACTTGCAAGAAGTAGCAGGTTTGCCGAACACCTTGGGGCAAGTATTCTGGATCTTCCCTTCAAGCCCTGTGTTTTCGACGGAATTCTATGTTATGGGGTACTTCAGCACCTCTTCAAAGAAGAAAGGGAATCTGCTGTCAAAGAATTCTTTTATATACTCCAGGACGGCGGTTTAATCTTCTTTGAGGCTTTTGGCTGTGAGGATATGCGCTGTGGGGGAGAAGCTTCAATCCCTTTTGAAGAAAGGACTTTTGTCCGACAAAATGGAATAATTTATCATTACTTTACGAAAAAAGAGGTTAAGGTACTTTTTAAGGAATTTGATGTTATCAGGCTAGAAGATGTAATAAAAGAAAAAACTTTCAGGGGAAAAACTTATAGAAGACATTTGTTAAGAGGAATTTTCCGAAAGCCTTGAGGTTATTTTCTTTGTAAACCTTAAATTCAATGATTACCTTACCTGTTTACTGTCACACAAAGGCTATTTTCAGATAATTCAGTGCAATTATAACAAGCGCTCCTAAGATGCCTCCTATTGCACAGACAAGAATTGCCACCCAGGTGATCGCGATTTTAAGTCCAAAAAAAACTTTAGCCGCGAGCAGGACTAAGACCCCAAGTACTGCATTTATTGCAAGGCTGGTTGCAGTCTTTAGGGCTTTATATAGAACGAAAGCCAATGCAATTGCCAGAACCAGTACTAAAATCTCTATGATTTCAACTACCATAAGTTATAATTAGGATCTCAACTTATTTATAATTATCACTGAGTGTTATAATATAGGAATGTTTCAATAAAGTTATGGTGTGTAAATGCTGTACTTAAGGCCTGGTCAGGACTCCTGAGGACTTTTCTTTCAAAAATAAGGGTAACAAAAAACCTTATAGATCTTAAAGCTCTTATTACACTCCCAGGTTTTTTCCTTAGAGCATCTGAATAAACTCCGTGAGATATTTTTTTAGTGAGGTTTTATCAGAGTAAGCCTTTGCTTCAAGTAAAGGGCTCGAATTTCCCAATAACATTGCCGAAACGGTTGCATTTGGGCTGTAAAGGCAGAGTACTGGAATTCCTTGGACAAGCGCCCTGCAAATCTCATAACCCACTCCTGTCGAGGGCACCGTCACTTCTGCAATCAGGGCTTCGCTTTTTACAAGCAAATCCAGGTCCCTGGCATAAATCTCTTCTTCTGTCATTCTTATTTCTACTTTTTCCAGTTCAGGATCGGCGACGTGCCAGCTGAGCACTTCAGCCCCTGCTTCTTCCAGGGTATCAAACATAAACCTGTACGTCTCAAGCAGCTGCCTTCCTCCACGAATCGAGCCAGACAGAAAAATTTTGGGGCTTCGCTTTTCCAGATCCATCATTTTCTCTATGTTTTCCATGTCCCTTCACCTTTTAATCGGTTTTTCCGCAGCCCTGGCTTTTACTGTACACCCCTGAAATAATGTCCTGTAGTAAAGCCCTTTCCAAATTTTTCACAGCTTTCATGTTCCTTTTTTCTCTCAAGATAAGCATCAATAGCATTCCTATAGGCCTGGGTTACTCTTCTTATCTCATCTGGAATTTCCATTCCCAGAGTTTCAACCCTGAGACTTGAAATCCCACTTTCAAGGATTTCAGGAACGTATTCAAGCATGCAAAGCGACCTTGAGTTAAGGATATGCATCCTGCATTCATAGTCCATGAGCAGGGGGAACTCGTAGTTTTTCTCGTCTACCAGTGTAAACTTTCCTGATCTGCACGGGGCACTACATTGCCCTTTACTATCTCCGAGCAGCCCGCCTGTAAGGCAATGTTCGGATTCCATAAGTTCAAGCCTTCCATGGACGATACATTCTGCAGGCCCGTATGATGCAACGCTTTTTAATTCCTCAAGGGTTAGTTCCGGAGAAATTACAACCATCTGAGCTCCTTCATGCAAAAGAAGAGCAGAAGTGTGGCTGTTAAAGATATTCAGAGGACTGTCCGCAATAAATGGAATATTCTCGGCTTTTGCGAGACCAAGGGTTCCCAGGTTTGAAACAAGGGCGCCATCAGCTCCAAGTTCCTTTACCCGAGAAAAAGTTTTTTCCACGGACTTCATTTCGGAATCTTTCACGACCTTTGGGGTACTAAAATAAATTTTCTTGCCTACTTTTTGCGTTTCCGCGACAGCCATCTCAAAAACGGCTTCAAGCCTTTTTACCGAGCTCTCTTTTTGCCCTGCGATTTCCGGCCTTCTAAAAAGCCCTTCACCGAAATAGATTCTATCGGCTCCACCTTCAAGTGCTTCTTCAAGTTCTTCAAGGGAATAAACAGAAACTGAGAGTAGGGGACGCATCGGAGTATTTTCTTGAATGGTTTCTTCTGCTTTCTTTCCTGTCTTTTCTTCTGTCTTTTGTCCTATTCTTTCTCCGGATTCAAAGAATTGCAGATTGTCAAGAGGTTTTCGCTTCCATCTGGAAATCCGCAGGTTTTCAAGCTGTTCTATTGCTTTTGTCCTTAGTTCGTTCAGCTGCCCCACAGGAATAAAAACATCCTTTTCCATATCGACATGAAGTTCAGCCGCCTCAAAAATTGTGTTTCCAAGTTTTGAGAGCTGTTTTTCGATTTGAGACTTTGAAGTAGGCTGTTTTTTGGCTTTCTCAACCAGGTATTCGGACTCAATTACTACTGCGTTTGAATCCCTGTCTTTTATCTCAAGCTTGATAGGTCTTCCCAATACAATAGTTGCCGTGATAAATACAGGGATCTTAGGTCTTAAATCCCCGGATTCGCTTTCTTTTTTGAGGGAATCCATAAGCTTTTTGTCATACGTTCTGTACACCGTGCTTCCTGATTGGACCTTTGAATCAAAAGGAATCTCTATTATATCTCCTGTTTGTGCACTGTATATCTGGCCCTTTCTGGTATACATTGAGGATATGATTTTTCCTTTATCTTCGGGGCTGAGTTCTGCACTTTCAACCATTATCCCATCTCCCACGCTAAGAGCCAGTGAAAGTCTTACGCGGATACGGTTTGAGCGTGAGTCATACCCTATAATTGTACCTGCTGGGATTCCACGGTTTTGAGGACTTTCCCTGCTCATAAGCTTCCAGCGTGGATTTTCAAAAAAGTACCCCTGAGTAAAACCTCTGTTAAAAAGCTGGGTTAAGGCTTCCTGCTCTTCTTCGGAAACAGAATACCCTTCAGGGTTCTCAAGATACCTGTCAATCAGGCGGCGATAAATCCTGACAACTCCTGCAACATACTCCGGCCTTTTCATTCTTCCTTCGATTTTAAAAGATTCAATCCCGGCTTCTATAAGGGGCCCCAGTCCTGAAGTCGTGTTAAGATCTTTCGGGCTTAAAAGGTAGCTCCCGGTTGTTTTGGTAGGTTTTCCTTCGCAGTATAGCCTGTATTTTTTGCGGCACGGCTGGGCACAGAACCCTCGATTTCCGCTTCGTCCCCCTATAAGGCTACTCAGGAGACACTGGCCGGAATAAGAAATGCAGAGAGCCCCATGTATGAAAACCTCGATTTCAGTCCCGGTTTTCTCTCTCATTTGTTTAATCTCTTCAAGCGAGCACTCCCTTGAGAGCACGACCCTCTCTATCCCCAGTTTTTTTGCAAATTCGACCCCTTCGCTATTATGCAAAGTCATCTGTGTGCTCGCATGCAGCGGAAGATCAGGCAGGTATTTTCTTGCAAGGGAGATAAGCCCGAGATCCTGAATTATGATTGCATCAGTTCCTATTTGTCTCAGCCAGGAAAGCAACTTAAGGGCGTTTTCTACTTCTCCTTCCTTAAGTAGTGTATTTACGGTTACGTATACTTTCACACCTCTTAGATGAGCATAATCGATGGCTTCTTCAAGCTCTTCCTCTGAAAAGTTTGAGGCATACCCCCGAGCACTGAAAGCCCGGGCTCCGAGGTACACAGCATCCGCCCCATTTTCTACGGCTGCAACAAAAGCTTCCATACCGCCTGCCGGGGCAAGCAGTTCCGGTTTTTCAGGCTTCATCGAAGAAATTAGAGAGCCTGCACTTAATTAAACTTTGGCATCCTCTCTCTTTCCTGGAAACCTGAAACTGAAATCATAAGAGGAAATAATTTCAAAATTGAACTCAAGCAGGAAGCAAGTATTAATTGGCTATTGGGAATTTAAAAATGTTTCAAAAAAGTAATTGTTCCCTTGCATAAGAGTAAGTCTCAAAGGTCAATTCTTCAGGGTTTTACAGTTTTTATGATGAGCTTTATCATCGCTGGTCAATGACCTTGAGATGAATACTTTCACTCCGCTTTCCTTAATTTTATATTCTGTGGCGTTATATTTTAGAACGCTTCTTTATCAATAAATATAACCAAGAGGCTTGAGGTAGAAAGAATGAAACAAACAGGATAGAAAGTGATTCGATGGGAGACAAACAAACATTTTTTAAAAGTAGGAAATTTCGTTGTTAATAAATCTCAAATGTAAGAACTTATCTAACAAACAGTTCAATTACTGGATTAATAAGACTAAATTTAACTGCAAACTAATTATATGGCTGGAATTACAAAATGAATATAATATTAGGGGCAACAGGACAGATAGGCTCAATGCTTGTGGATAATCTATTAAATAAAGGTCAACCTATAAGAGCTGTTGTTAGAGATAGTTTTAAAGCACAAGAATTAAAAAATAAAGGTGTTGAGGTTAGTATTGCAGATTATTTTGATGTAGAAGCCTTAAAAAAAGCCTTTCAAGAGGGAAGTTCAGTTTTTCTATTAACACCTGAAAACCCTGAGTCTGAGAATTTTATAAATGAAATTCAGATAATCATAGGTAATTATAGAGAGGCTATTTTATCATCCAGTGTTACCAAAATTGTTGGTCTGTCTTCGATGGGAGCACAGTACAAATCTGGAACAGGTAACCTGATGGCATCTTATATGCTGGAACACGCATTTTCTGACCTTGAAATCGAACAGATTTTTGTCCGACCTTCTTATTATTTTAGTAATTGGCTTGGATATTTAGAATTGGTTAAGGAACACGGAATCCTGCCAACTTTTTTCCCACCTGAAATGGAGTTGCCTATGATTGCTCCACCAGACGTTGCAAAATTTTTATCGGATGTAATGATCTGTAAAACTCCAAAAGGAAGAACATATGAGATTACTGGATCCAAAGCCTATACTTCTTTAGATATAGCAAAAATATTTGAAGAGGTATTAAACAGAAGTGTTGCTTTACAGCAAGTGTTACCTGATGAATGGGAAAGTACACTGATACAGGCAGGGTTCTCAAAAGATGGGGCAAAAAATCTTGCACTTATGACAAAAGCAGTTATTGAAGGAAAAACTAAAAATGAGACATCTAATCCGGTCTATTTTTCTACAGACTTCGAAAGCTATTTGAAAAATTTTATATAATCTGTTCTACTGACGACTAATAGATTACCGGGCGTTGTTGGGTAAACTAGCAGAGCGTTTTTGTTTGCTCTGCTAGAAAATATTAAATTACAACCAGGGATTGTAGCATAGCCAAAATAAAAAAGAAGCTATGAATTAAAAGTGTTATCGGGCAAGTCAAATAAGTATTTCTTTTGGGTTTATACCTTTGGCCCTATTATCCAGCTCACGGTCCTCCCGGCTATCTCATCTCTTGAAGCTTCGCAGAGCATCTTTCCATCATGCATGTGGCATTCACAGGAGTAGCCTAGTTTATCTGTTTTTCCAACGTATCTGAAATGTATCTTGCAGTACCCCTCTGTACATCCTATCCCGTATTTTACCCAACCCTCAATATCTGCTCCACCTTCGCAGCTCCCTTCGCATGCAACTAGCTCAAAGCCTTTTTCTTCATAAGATTCGATTTTAGCTGGAGCCTGGTGACCTTTTTTATATTTGCCTTTCTCAATTTTTTGAGCTTGAAGCACAAGGTCGTCGCCAGTGTTATTAAGGATCTTCAACTGCAAACCCTCAAGAAGTTCCATAGTTTCGGCTTCTGATATATTTATTCCCCCGATAAATTAAGAATCCAAATTAGAATTCTACATAGAAATTGACTCTAATAAATAAAAAAGTATCTCAAAATATATGGGAGTGCATATGTAAATATTTTGATAAGGATGAAAACTCAGGGAAAACACAGATCTAGATAATGAATTCTAAATGTCAGGCTCCTCAAATAAGGCAATAAATTATCGCGTTCAATCCGTACAGATACAGGGTTTCTGTTTGCAGGTAGGGCATATGCCGGGATACTTTTTAAGGAAGGCTTCTTCGAGGCTCACGTCATAGAGGTTGGCAAGTGCCCCTATCCAGGCAAAACAATCTGCAAGTTCTTCTTCTATATTTTCTGGCTCTTCCCTACGTATGGCTTCGGCAAGTTCACCAATTTCCTCAACCAGCCAGAGCATGGTAGACTTACCTCCTCTTTTCCTATCATTATGCGCATAGAGTTCGTACATCAGTCTCTGAAATTCTGAGATCTCCATTTTCCCACTCCTGGCTTTTCCTTCATTTTCCTGCGTTAAAGCCTTACTGGAATTTCCCGCTCTCTAAGGTATTCTTTAACTTCCCTGATCGAGTATTCCCTGAAGTGAAAAATGCTTGCTGCAAGAGCAGCGTCGGCTTTTCCGATAGAGAAACCTTCATAGATATGCTGAGGGTTTCCAACCCCACCTGAGGCTATAACCGGGACATCGAGCTCTTCTGAGAGTTTTCTAGTAATAGGCAGGTCATAACCGGCACAGGTTCCGTCTCTGTCCATACTTGTGAGCAGGATTTCTCCTGATCCCAGCCCTTCTACTTTTTTTGCCCATTGAACAGCATCGATTCCTGTAGTTTCCCTGCCTCCATAGATTACCACTTCATACCAGGCAGGAGTTCCATCCTCGAGTTCCAGGATGGTTTTGTCGGGATTGTTTTTTATGTCGGTATTTCGCCTGCAGTCAATCGCAGTGACAATACACTGGGCTCCGAATATATCTGAGGCTTCTTTGATGAAATCAGGGTTCTTGATTGCAGCGGTGTTAATTGAGACTTTATCTGCGCCAGCCCTGAGAATCTGGCGAATTGCGTCAATGGAGTTTATTCCACCGCCAATTGTCAGAGGAATGAAAACCTCATCTGCAGTCCTTTCAATCACATCGATCATGGTTTCCCTACCATGGGCCGAAGCTGTAATATCCAGGAAAACAAGTTCGTCTGCACCTTCTTCATTGTAGCGCTTGGCGAGTTCTACAGGGTCTCCAGCTTCTTTCAGGTCAACGAATTCAACACCCTTAACAACACAGCCGCCTGCTCTGTCAAGGGTCACATCAAGGCATGGTATTATTCTTTTGGTGAGCATCTATGGGATAATAAATTTAACTGTTATTAAAAGCTTATTGAAATTAAGCCAATGGCAGTCGACGTATAGTAATTTCTAAAAATCTATAAAAAGAACACACTTATGTATTTAATCTCCTAAGCGAAAAGGATACGTTGCAGACTATTAAATAAAATCTAAGAAGCTTCTTACAGGCCGAAAAAGTGGGAAAGATTAAAAGGATAGGATCAAGTAAAAAGACAAGAAAGTAAAAAGATAAGAAAGTAAAAAGATAAGAAAGTAAAAAGATAAGAAAGTAAAAAGATAAGAAAG